>ENA-OROU01000724-OROU01000724.1-human-gut-metagenome-genome-assembly--contig:-NODE-724-length-33106-cov-4.767813_pt1 | contig 33106 bp, 30 predicted proteins | sample MGYA00242131_ERZ509054 | MGnify/ENA primary metagenome ERZ509054 (study PRJEB26280, sample SAMEA2338749) | human gut metagenome | biome: human gut; feature: human-associated habitat; material: faeces... | reverse complement strand
ATCAAAACACTGTATAATGCGCGTCCATGAAACAGGTTCTCGAAGGCACGCTCACGCTACAGCAAATCTATACTTCGCGACGCACATTATGATAAAAATACACAGGTATTTGTAACTAAAAAACTATCACTATGTGTGAATTTTATAATTCACACATGATATAGCTCTTCTGTTACAAATACCGTCCTGACTTTTTCAAATTGAAAGGAGCCCATATGGACGTCAACATCCAAAAATACCAGGCCTTTCTTAAGGCTGTTGAATATGGCAGTTTCACAAAAGCTGCCGAAGCACTCTCCTACTCCCAGTCCGGGATCAGCCGAATGATCGGAGATCTGGAACAGGAATGGAATATTATTCTTCTGGAGCGCGGCAGGGGTGGTGTCCGTCTGACTTCTGATGGACTGAGACTTCTTCCTTACGCACAGAATGTCTGTGCCGAATACAAAAAGCTGCAGATGCAGGTGGATGAGCTCCATGGCCTGCAGTCTGGTCTGATTCGAATTGGTACATTTTCCAGTGTTGCCACACATTGGCTGCCGAATATAATCCAACAGTTTCAGAAAGATTTTCCGAATATTGATTTTGAACTTCTACTCGGTGATTACGCCGAAATTGAAAATTGGATTGTTTCCGGCCGGGTGGACTGTGGATTTTTACGCCTCCCGACAATAAATCCTGAACTGGAAACTATTTTTTTAGAAGCTGACCCGCTGATGGCTGTTATACCTGAACATCATCCACTGGCAGACTGTAAAAAATTCCCGGTTCAAGAACTGGTATCTGCTCCATTTCTCCTTCTTTCCAGAGGAGCTAATTCTGATGCCACAGACATCTTTAGTAATTGTGGGTTGAATCCGAAGGTACATATTATGACATGGGATGATTACGCAATTATGTCCATGGTCGAAAAGGGGCTTGGCATCAGTGTGCTTCCACAACTGATTCTGCAACGAATCCCTTATCACATTCTTACAAAGGAATTAGATGTTCCGGCTTACCGCCGTGTAGGGCTGGCTCTTAGAAGCAAGAAAACCGCTTCCCTTGCGGTAAAGCGGTTTCTCGAATATCTGCAGTACAGATAATTATTTTTCCATATTTTTAAAGCTGATAAAATGATAACTCTCTAAAATCTGAAAATATTTCACAATTCTTGGATACAGCGGCTCTGCTGCTTCTCCAAAATGTTCTTTCTGAAGGGCGGCCAGTTCCATCACTGTCCGCTCCCCGTCGATCAACGGCCACAGATAACTTCCCTGCACATCCAGATGAACTTTCGTCGTCTGTGGTCTGCGGAAATATGTCTGTGCGATCCGATTGAAAAAGCCTTCATTCTTCACTTCTAATACAACCCGTTCCCGACGGTCTATATGCCAGCCGAGTTTTTCCGGTCTCACCGGAATCAGGTCAAGATAATTGATCTGCTGCTTATTTTTCTTATTCTTTTTCATTATTTCTCTTTACTCTTTTTCCAAAGAGAGAATTTCAGAAGGCATAAGATCATGATAACCATCAGTACAACTCCACCGATGTTACCAAAGTTTACACTTTCCCCGATACTTACGTTAATTCCAAATACTGCGAAGATTGCAAGCAGGATTCCTACAAGTCCTTCTCCTGCGATCATACCTGCACAATACAGTGTTCCGTCTGTTGTCTGCTTTGTCTTTGTCTCCTCGTCAACATTTTTACGACGATCCATGAACATACGAACAACACCACCGATCATGATGGATGCATTCAGGTAAATTGGAAGATACAGACCGATAGCAAATGGCATAACCGGTACTCTTAAGATTTCAAGTGCAATTGCTAAGAATACTCCGATAAATACCAGGTTCCATGGAAGGTTTCCACCCATGATTCCCTCTACGATCATCTTCATCAGTGTTGCCTGTGGTGCAGGTACTTCTGCTCCACCGTATCCCCAGGCTGCATTCAGAAGATACAGAACTCCACCAATTGCAAGGCCGGATACAACAACTCCGATAATTTCACCCATCTGCTGTTTCTTAGGTGTTGCACCAAGCAGGTATCCTGTCTTCAGATCCTGTGATGTATCACCGGCGATAGCTGCTACGATACAGATAACTGATCCGATTGCAATAGCTGCTGTCATACCGTCGATTCCTGTCTTACCGCTTGCTTTGATTGACATTGTAGCAATCAGAAGTGTAGCGATAGCCATACCGGAAACCGGGTTGTTAGAACTTCCTACAAGACCTACCATACGGGAGGATACAGTTGCAAAGAAGAAACCAAATACTACGATAATTGCTGCTCCAAGTAATGTTACCGGAATTGCAGGCACTACCCAGATGATAAGAATCATAGCTACGATTCCGAACAGGATCATCTGCATTGGAAGATCCTGAGCTGTACGAGCTGTATTGGTATTCTTTCCACCTTTCATGCTCTTAATAGAGTCACGGAATGTTGTAATGATCAGTGGCAGAGATTTGATCAGGGAGATCATTCCTCCTGTAGCGATTGCTCCTGCACCGATATATTTTACATATGTACTCCAGATTTTTGCTGCTCCGCCAGCTGCATAAAGATCAGCAATTGTTTTTCCTACATCTGCCGGATAAAGCCATGTATCTGGTCCGAACAGACAAATCAGAGGAATGATTACCATCCAGCCGATTATAGATCCTACAAACATGTAGGAAGCGATCTGTGGCCCTACGATATAACCAACACCGAGAAGTGCCGGATATACTTCCATACCAATCTCACCTTTGAATGACTTAAATGCAAATGCTACGTCAGACGGAAGTACTTTCAGTCCGTCTACAACGAATTTAAATGCTGCCGCAAGTCCCATACCGGAGAATACTGTTGAAGCATTGGCTCCTCCTTCTTCTCCTGCCAGAAGTACGTCTGCACAAGCAGTTCCCTCTGGGTAAAGCAGTGTCTCATGCTCTTTTACGATCAGCGCATTACGAAGTGGTACCATGAAGAGTACTCCAAGGACTCCACCACAAAGTGCGATCAGTGTAATCTCTACAAGACTTGGCATATCGCACAGGCCCTCTTCTGCCCAAAGGAACAGAGCCGGCATTGTAAAGATGGCTCCTGCTGCCAGAGACTCTCCGGCGGAACCGATTGTCTGAACCATGTTGCTTTCCAGAATGGAATTACGCTTCATGATCACGCGGATCACTCCCATAGAGATAACTGCTGCCGGAATAGACGCAGATACAGTCATACCTACACGAAGTCCTAAATATGCGTTTGCTGCACCAAAAATTACAGCCAGAAGCATTCCCATTACAATGGAAGTTACCGTAAGCTCCGGCATAACCCTATCGGCCGGGATATACGGTTTAAACTCATTCTTTTCGTTCATTTCCCTCTCACCTTTCTTCTTGAGTTTACACGCCCTTCCGTGAGCGTGCTTTCTTTATTATACCTAAATAATGCATATAACTCAAGCTTATATTACACTTCTACTTGTGCAATTTTATACATATATTAGTATAATTTTCCAATTATTCTATTAAAAGTGCAAAAAAAGCACCGATGAATCATATGTTATCTGATTAATCAGTGCTTTCTTGTTAATTGTCTAATGACATTAATCATTGATTGATGTATTTTATTCTTTCGTTATATTTATTTTCAATCTCCGATTGATTCATTTTATTCTTAATTATCTGTTTTCTGGATACAGTTATCTACCAGCCAGTCTTTTACCAGATCTGTGAGCATTGCCTCTTTTAAAGTATCTTTTGAATATGCCTCTTCCATGGCGTCACCATCTTCGAATCCATATGTCTTAGCATACTCTTTTAACATCTTCTTGTATGTCTTGTCATCTAATTTAATCTTCTCTTTGTCTGCAATAGCCTCAGCAATCATGGTCTGCTTCTCAGACTCCTGAGCTGCCTCTTCCACTTTCTGCTCAAAACTCTCTACTGTATACTGGCCAGAAGATGTAATGTAAGTCTCATAATCAGTTCCCTGACTCTCTGCATAAGACTTGTAAGAATCAATCAGAGAATTCTTCATCTCGTCAATCTTCTCCTGCTGTTTCTTAGAGTACTTCTGAACAGTTGTGTTATCTACGACTGCCTGCCATGCCTCTGATTTCAAAGTACTATCATAGTCTTCCTGCTTCTGATCTTCCAGTGTCTTTTTGATCTCTTTCTTATATTCTTTTACAGTCTTAGAACTTTTAGAATTATTCACAACCCACTCGTCTGTCAGTTCCGGTACATTCTGCTCTGAGATAGAATTTACAGTAATCGTAAACTGACATGCTTTTCCTGCAAGATCTGTTGACTTATAATCGTCTGGGAATTTTCCGTCCCATACAAACGTCTCTCCCACATTATGTCCGATAATGCTGTCTTCAAATCCATCGATCATCTTTCCAGAACCCAGTTCCAGTGAATAGCTATCAGAAGAGCCTCCGTCAAATGCTTCTCCGTCAATGGTTCCTGCAAATGCGATATCTACAGTATCTCCCTTCTGTGCTGCGCGGTCTGTCACTTCTGTTGTCGTTGCAGAGCTTGTAAGCTGAGATTGAATATACTGTTCTACATCGTCATCTGTCACTTTTTCCGGTTTAGCTACTGCGCTTACTTCTACGCCTTTATACTGTGTGATTTTCAGATTGTCTGTCTCTAATCCTTTACTTGCCTGGCATCCCACAAGAATCATGGAAGCTGCAAGTGTTGCACAGAAAAGTGCTGCTAATCTCTTCTTCATCTTCTTACCCCTTTAAAACTTCGTTTTATAATTTAAAATTACTTTTCACGCTCGAAAAAACGCTACTTCTAGTTATAACACATTTCCCAAATGTTGCAAATACTTTTCACATATATTTCATAATTGCACGCGCAGTAACTGACGTTTTTCCTTGCACTTCCACTTAAAGAATGATACAATGGGATTTGTGTAAATGACATTAGATAAATATAGGAGGGTTACTCGTGAGTACATTATCGATTGTTTTACTGGTAATTTTAGTCGTACTGATAATCGCTTGTGTTGTGCTGTATTTTCTGGGTAAGAAAGCCGAAAAAAAACAGGCTGAACAGCAGGAGCAGTTAGATGCTGTTGCACAGACAGTATCTATGCTGATCATCGATAAGGGCAAGATGAAGTTAAAGGATTCTGGTCTTCCACAGATTGTCATCGACAATACTCCAAAGTATCTCCGCCGTTCTAAAGTTCCGGTTGTCAAGGCGAAAGTCGGACCGAGAATTATGACACTGATGTGTGATGCTCAGATTTATCCGCTCATTCCTGTTAAAAAAGAAGTAAAAGCAACAGTAAGCGGTATCTACATTACCGGCGTTAAGGGCGTGCGTGGTGCACTGGAGACACCAGAGAAGAAAAAAGGATTTTTTGCCAGATTTAAAAAAGATAAAAAATAAAGCATAGAAAATAAAATCCAAAAAAAGAGGCTGTTTTTCACAGCCCCTTTTTTATACTCATTTTTTTATCCTTCTTATTCATTCGCTTCTATCAGAATGCGGATATCGCAGTCTGCGGCCTTGTCTCCATTAATATCCAGAGAATATCTGACCTGAAGTTCGATGCGCTCCTCTTCAATCTGTATATCCATACCTTTCGTATATGTGCCAAGAAGCAGATCTCCGTATGGAGTCTGATATGGAGTCACATTAATCTTATCGGTCTCAAATACCATATGCGAATTAGTAATTCCGCTTTTTGTAATATCTAAAAGCTTTCCTTCATCAATTTTGATCCGATTCTTGATCGTCCCCGGAATTCCCTCTACGATCTCATCATAAACTATGTAATGTTTCCCATTTTTCAGATAATAAGTGGCAGGAGTTGTCACCTCTATGGAGTTTGCCTCATTACTATTCTCCTCCTGCACCATCATCACACTGTCATCATAATGAAGTCCGGATATTGTAACTAATACATTTTTCGTCATAAATCTTTATCTTTCCTCATTCTCGAAGTCCGGCGGACATCATCACTTCTATTCCTGCCGGCTTTACAGAGAAAGCTTCTTGGAAATCTCGTACTGATATTCAGGGATTCCTTTCTGCATTCCAAGTGCTTCCTCAATATCAAAATCTACATATTCACCGTGTCTGTAACCTACGATACGGTTTGTCTTTCCTTCTAAGAGAAGATCTACTGCCATGGATCCCATGATAGATGCATATACACGGTCTTTACATGTCGGGCTTCCACCACGCTGCATATGTCCGAGGATAGTTGCTCTTGTCTCCATGCCCGTTCTTTCTTCGATTGTCTTTGCAAGATTCACAGAATCACCAACACCTTCTGCATTGATGATAATGTAGTTCTTCTTACCTCTTTTTTTAGACTCTTTTATATCATCGATAATATCATCAATATCATATCCTTCTTCCTCAGGAAGGAGAATACGTTCAGCTCCATTTGCAATACCGCACCACAGAGCCAGGTATCCTGCATCACGTCCCATAACTTCAATAATAGAACATCTGCTGTGTGAAGTAGATGTATCACGGACTTTATCAATTGCCTCCATAGCTGTATTTACCGCTGTGTCAAATCCGATCGTATACTCTGTACAATCAATATCAAGATCGATGGTTCCCGGAACTCCAATCGTATTCACTCCAAGATATGCAAGTTTCTGCGCTCCACGGAAAGATCCGTCTCCTCCAATTACTACCAGACCGTCAATTCCATACTTTTTACAGATAGCTGCTGCTTTCTGCTGACCTTCTTCTGTAATCATCTCTTTACAACGGGCCGTCTGAAGAATTGTACCTCCACGCTGAATAATGTCTGATACATCTCCTGCGTCCAGATCGATGATTTCCTCATTGAGAAGTCCCTTATAACCTTTTCTGATGCCTCGTACTTTCACACCTTTTCCAAGTGCAGTTCTGACAACAGCACGAATTGCCGCGTTCATTCCCGGAGCATCTCCTCCACTTGTCAATACACCTATTGTACGAATGATTCTTTCTGCCATGATTCTTCTCCTCCATCGTAGAGTTGCTTTTCACCTCTTTGATCAGCAACATATTTATTTCGTTATTTATTTAACCCTTCACGCTACATTGTATATGAATTGCCTTAGCTTTTCAATGGTTTTTCCACCACTTTTACGCAAGATTCACCAAAATAATTCATAAGCCTGCTTAGTAATCCAGGTTCTATATTCACATTTCGGTTAGATGGAAGGCGTTTTACCGCCCGCTCTGCCTTACAATATACTATCACTTCATCATTTCCATCGGAAGATGCAAGCATATCATATAGCATCTTCTCTCCCTGAAGAAATGTTTCTTTATCCGGATACTGGATCCAGAGTTCCTGTTTCTTCTGTCCAAATGGAATGACTTTCTCACAGATCAGTTTGCTGGAGGCTTCATCCTCTTCTGACACCCGTCCCTTAACAAAGACAACATTTTCCTCTTCCAGATATTGATGATAGCGCTCATAATCTCTTGGAAATACAACGACTTCTACTGATCCCATAATATCTTCGATCGTCAGGAAACACATGGTCTTATTATTCTTCGTGTATTTGATTGTCTTGCTCGCAATGATTCCACCAATGATCTCTGTTGCGCCATCACTGACTCTTGAAAATCCCAATTCCTCATCAAACTGGAAATCCTGTGTCGTTTTGGAAATGCCTTTTCTCCACTGCTCCTCGTACTCTTCCATCGGATGTCCGCTTAAGTAGATTCCAAGCACTTCTTTTTCGAAAGCAAGTTTCGTAGACTTCTCGTATTCACCTACATTTGGCAGTGGAATATCGAACTCGGATTTCTGTTCTTCTCCTACAATGTCAAAAAGAGACATCTGACCTGTCATGGAATTTTTCTTCTCCCGGTTCACCTGGTCGAGAATCTGTACATAGATGACCATGAATTGCTTTCTTGTTCCTCCAAGTTCGTCAAATGCACCGGATTTGATAAAGTTCTCAATCGTTCTCTTATTGATATCTTTTCCTGACATCCGCTCAATGAAATCTTTCAGATTCTTAAACTCTCCGTTTGCTTTCCGCTCTGCAACGATTTCTTTGATGACTGGTCTGCCGATGCTCTTGATCGCTGCCAGTCCGTATCGGATGCTTCCGTTATCTGCAGAAAAGCTGCTGTAACCATGGTTAATGTCCGGCGGCAGAATCTTGATCCCCATCTGGCGGCAACTGTAAATGTACTCGGCTACCTTTCCTGGATTATCAATGACTGAGGTCATAAGAGCTGCCATATACTCTACTGGATAATAATATTTGAGCCATGCTGTCTGATAAGAAACGACCGCATATGCTGCCGCATGGGATTTGTTAAACGCATACTTGGCGAAATCTGTCATTTCATCATAAATCTTATTGGCAGTCTTCTCGTCAATACCATTTGCAATACAGCCTGGTACCCCTTCCTCCGGATTTCCGTACACAAAATTCTGGCGTTCCTTTGCCATGACATCGGCTTTCTTCTTAGACATAGCGCGGCGCACAAGGTCGCTTCGTCCAAGGGTATATCCTGCCAGATCACGCACAATCTGCATCACCTGCTCCTGATAGACGATACAGCCATAAGTTGGCGACAGGATCGGCTCTAGCTGTGGGCAGTCATAGGTGATCAGCTCCGGATGTTCTTTTCCTTTAATATACTGAGGGATAAAATCCATCGGCCCCGGACGATACAGGGAAATTCCGGCGATAATATCTTCCAGGCTCTGCGGTTTCAGCTCTTTCATAAAGTTCTTCATTCCTGCACTCTCTAACTGGAACACACCGTCTGTCTTTCCCGTTCCAATAGAATCCAGTACTGCTTTATCGTCAAAATTAATCTTGTTAATGTTGATCTCTTTTCCGGAACTGTAGCTTGCAAGCTTCTCTGCATCCCGGATTACCGTCAAGGTGCGAAGCCCCAGAAAGTCCATTTTCAAAAGTCCCAGCTCTTCCAGCGTGGTCGCTACGAACTGAGTCGTTACAGATCCATCTGATCCAAGTGACAGCGGCACATATTCTTCTACCGGCTTCTGGCTGATAACAACTCCGGCTGCATGCATGGAAGTATGTCTTGGAAGTCCTTCCAGACGCATGGACATGTCAATCAGTTCTTTTACCTGTGGGTCTTCCTCATAGGACTTGCGAAGTTCTGAGCTGGTCTTGAGTGCCTTATCCAAAGTAATATTCAGCTCCTTCGGAATAAGCTTCGCTATATTATCTACAAATGCATACGGCAGATCCATCACACGTCCTACATCCCGAATCACACCTCTGGCAGCCAGTGTACCAAATGTGACGATCTGAACGACTCGGTCTGCGCCGTACTTTCTTCCTACATAGTCGATCACTTCCTGACGCCTCTCGTAACAGAAATCCACGTCAATATCGGGCATGGACACACGCTCCGGATTCAGGAAACGTTCGAACAGAAGCTGGTATTTAATCGGGTCAATACTTGTAATCTCCAGACAATACGCCACAATACTTCCGGCACCGGAACCACGTCCCGGTCCGACCATAATCTTCTGTGACCTTGCATAGTGAATGAAATCCCACACAATCAGGAAATAATCGACATAGCCCATCTTGTGAATAACTGACAGTTCATAGTCCAGTCTGTCTTTCAAATCCTGTGAAGGATTCGAGTAACGTCTTTCCAGCCCTTCGTAACACAATTTGTTCAAATATTCCCAGGAGGAAAGTCCATCCGGAACATCGTATTTTGGAAGTTTGGTCACACCAAATTCGATTTCCACGTCACAACGGTCTGCAATCTTCTGTGTGTTCTCAAGAGCCTGCAATGCATATGGGAACAGCTTCTTCATTTCCTCTTCTGACTTGATATAATACTGTCCGCCCTCATAGCGCATACGATCCTCGTCTGCCAGTTTCTTACCTGTCTGGATACAGAGCAGAATATCGTGTGCCCGCGCATCTTCTGCATAAGTATAATGTATATCGTTCGTTGCTACCAGTTCAATTCCCGTCTCCTGTGACATGCGCATCAATGCCTGATTGACCGTCTGCTGCTCCGGAATTCCATGATCCTGCAGCTCCAGGAAAAAATTCCCTTTTCCAAATATTTCCTCATACCTAAGAGCTGCTGCTCTTCCTTCACTGTACATGCCTCTTGTGATATTTTTCTGAACCTCACCTGCCAGGCACGCGCTAAGCGCAATGATTCCTTCGTGAAATTCCCTCAAAAGCTCCAGATCCACACGTGGTTTATAATAATATCCTTCTGTGTAACCACGGGATACAATTTTCATCAAATTGTGGTATCCTTCATCATTTTCTGCCAGAAGAACCAGATGATAATATCTGTCATCTCCGCTTCCTACAGCCTCTTTGTCAAACCTGGATCCTGGTGCCACATAGACTTCACAGCCAAGGATCGGCTTGATTCCCTGAGCACGGGCAGCACGGTAAAAGTCGATCACGCCGAACATACAGCCATGATCAGTAATTGCCACGCTGTTCATTCCAAGCTCTTTGACCCGCGCCACACACTCTTTAATTTTATTGGAGCCGTCCAGCAGACTGTACTCTGTATGAACATGTAAATGTGCAAAGCTCATATATTTTTCTCCCTTATTTTCCTTATCTTCGCATGTAATAAAGAATGTGCCTCGGCACATTCTTGCTGCTCTGATACAGATAGAAAAGAAAGCGCTGACAGACTTTTTCGCCCGCCAACGCTAATATTCTCATCAATACTTCATTCTCTCTTCTGATCTTAGCCGTTAATCATATAGGAAATCAGCCTGTCGATGTCTTCTTTTTCATGTGCGACGATTTCCATTTCCGGAATCTCCCCATTTGAAAAGATGGTCGCGAGTGATACATACTGGGATAATTTTGATTTTAAATTCAGTCTGTCTCCCTCACCAGTAACAAGCTCAACTTTTCCTTTACAACCGTCAATTGCTTTAAAAAATCCTTCAATATCTGTAATATTCTGTACTTTCATGCGCTCGCGCTCCTTTCAAAATTTATCACGCCCCCATTATACCTTATTTGTGCAGAAATTCAATAGATTTTTCTGTAATAATGACTTTGTTTTCCTTTAAAAGACGTCCTACTGCACGTTTAAATGCATTTTTGCTCAGTCCCAGTTCATTTTTAATTTTTTCCGGATCTGCCTTGTCTGTAAATGGCAGTTTTCCCCCGTGCTCTTCCATCCGTTTTACGATCAGCTCTGCATCTGCATCCATCTGGATAAATGCTTTCTCACGCACACTTAAGTCCAGCTTTCCATCTTCACGTACCTTTATAACTCTTGCATGGACTTTATCCCCAACCTGAAGATGTCCGCCGTACGCTTCACGCTTCGGGATCAGTGCAGAATACTTATTGTCTACTGCTACAAAAACTCCAAAGTTATCGCTTCTCTCATAGACGATTCCTTCTACATGATCGTCTTTCTTATACGGAGAGTCTGTCTCTAATTTTTCATAAACCTTCATAGTCGCACATAATCTCTCGGACTTGTCCACATAAAGCGCAACCAGCACCTGATCTCCTTTTTTCACCTTAGCAGTCTGCTCTTTGAATGGAAGTAGCAGGTCTTTCGGCAGTCCCCAGTCGAGAAATGCTCCAATCTTTCCGGTATCTTTCACTGTCAGAACAGCCAGTTCACCCAATGTGATCTTTGGTTCTGCTGTTGTTGCAATCAATCTGTCGCTGGAATCCTTGTAAAGAAATACTTCCACCGGATCTCCAATCTCAATTTCTTTTGGTACTTCTTTCTTTGGAAGCAGTACACGTTCCTCGCTTGTTCCAAGATATATTCCAAAATCAACTGTCTTTACAACTGTCAGCATTCTTCGTTTTCCGAGTTCTTCGATTAACTTCATCTGTCTTATCCTTTCTCTCTCTACAAACATCTATCATCAGCCCATTTTATGTAAATGCCCCTACACCCATGCAAGTTCTACTGCTGCATACAATTCTCCTTCTGTCGTACACAGTTCCACAACTGTCCGGCCATCTCTGTCACCTGTCCTGGGAACAATCATATCCCCCAGCACTGCTGATTTCTTATATTCCACCCGCACCTGACGGATTACTCTCTCTTGATCCAACATTTCCATAGCCATCTGTACATACTGGCAATTATTTACATGTTCATTCGTATCAATATGGTATCTGCGCACCGGAAACGGCTCCAGACTCATACATTCTTCCGGCAGTGCAATTTTTCTGGATTCATAGTCCATCTCCAGCGGTTCACACTGTCCATAAGCATCCAGTTCTTCCTGATCTGGTCTTACCGGACGCCCCTTTTCCACATCCATATATACCCAGACTGACTGTGCGTACGCAGCCTTTTCTCCATTCTCATCTGTCATACAGAAATTGCGCTCTGCAAGCATTCCCTTAAACTTTGAAGCCCATGTGCTGACCTGGATCTTATCATTCATTTTCGGATAATGATCGATCACGATCTGCCAGTAAGTCAGAATCCACGCTTTTTTCTTTTTTGAAAGTACGTCCAGACCGACTCCGATATCTTCTGACTGAAATGTACTGCAATCTTGAAAATAATTGATGATCGATGGAACTGTAATCTTTCTTGTGTGGTCGATCTCGCTGAAGCGGACGCGGCCGTCAATCATATATTTATACTCCTTCTTTGGCACTTGCAACGTAACTCCTTTCCACTGTAATGACACACTGATATCTTGGATCTACAATCTGTAAAACTCCCATAATCGCAGACCGGATATGATCCTGTTTTTTCTGATCATATTCAAATGGTACGACCAGATCAAAAATCAGATTGATCTGATCCGTTCCGGGAACCATTCGAAAGTCATGGATACTAAGCTTAGGATCCATCGCCCGCAGCACCTTCTCGACTTTCTCCTTTGCCTCCAGCACATGCTTGTCTTTTGTCTCTACAGGATCCATATGTATTACGAGCATAACCCCAAGCTGTTCTAATGCTTCTCGCTCCACCCGGTCGATAATCTCATGGGATGTCTCAATGTTCACATCATTCGGGACCTCCGCATGAATGGATGCCATGCTCCTTCCTGGTCCGTAATTATGTACGATCAAATCATGGCTTCCAAGAATCCCGTCATATTTCTCCACAAAGTCACTGATCTGCTTATAGACCTGTGGGTCTACCGGTGCCCCGATCAATGGCTCCAGCGTATCTTTTGCGATTCCGATACCGGCCCACATAACGACTAACGATACACCAAGTCCTACATATCCGTCAATATTAATTCCTGTAAAATAAAAAAATAATACTGAAGCGATAGTCGCCCCCGTTGTAATCACATCTCCCATGGAATCTGCTGCAGTCGCCATCATGACCTGGGAATTGATACGTTTTCCAAGATTTTTATTAAACACTCCCATCCACAGCTTCACTGCCACTGACAGAAATAATATGAGCATAGATACCGCCTGGAAATGTAACTCTTCCGGTTCCCTGATCTTCGCAATAGCGCTTTTAAAAAATGTGAATCCAACTTCCATTACAAGAAAGGCCACGATCAGCGCCGCAATATATTCAATTCTTCCATGTCCGAACGGGTGCTCCTTATCTGCCGGTTTTCCTGCCATCTTCACACCGATCAGACTGATGATTGAAGAACCTGCATCAGACAGGTTGTTAAATGCATCTGCCATAACAGAAATACTGTGAAGCAGATAGCCAATCAGCCATTTTGCCGCAAATAGCAATATATTACAAAAGATGCCTGTCACGCTTGCCAGCACTCCATATGCTGTACGCACAGACACCTTACTCGTATTCTCATAATCTTTTACAAAATGTCGTACAAGAAACTCTGTCATCTCATACTCTCCTAATCTCCGAAAAAAAACCATTTCATCTTAAGTTCTTTATTATCCGTAAGCAGTTGATATTCCTCATCGGTAAGCACCCCTTTAAGGTCTTCTTTCCCTTCATCACTCACCACCGCACAAGTCTTGTCCAGAAAACAGAGATTTGGATATAACACACACCACCAGTTATGTCCGGCCGCCTCACCCAATGTGATTCTCAGCGCCTCATACTCGCCTTGTGGAAATGTCATATCTCCGTATTTTTTTTCTGGGAAGCAGCACTTCGTCACGTGCGCATCTGCCTGATAATCCATGCCTTCCTGCTCAAGCACCTCGTCAGCCACCAGGATCAGATCATTTAAGTGAGACTCTGCCCATTTCTTCGTTGCCTGTGCAGAATTTTTATGAATGCCTGGATTAATCTGCTCCGCCTGATCCATTGTCACTGCGTGATCCATCTGGTTTGTGGTACCTGGCATCTCAGATGTCATATAGGCAATCACTGCGTCCCGGACTTTTAGCTTCACCCGTTGGTCTTTTTCACTGTCACTGTTGGCCAGCACATGAAAACGAAAGACTTCATCTGCAATCCCCCGCTGCGTCTCGCAGATTTTCTTATCCACCAAAGCCACGCGCCATGCAGTAAAACTCCACATCCATCCAACTGCTATACAAATACCAAGTATACCACAAATCAGATTCTTTGTCCCGATTTTATTTTTCAACAGATCCCATAACTTTCGCATATCTATGTACCTCCTGCAATCACTCAAACATTTAAATTGAATTTATACAGAAAGTATGGACAGATATCCGTAGATTATACAGGTATCTGCTAATTATTCTTCGTTCTGATCTTGTCCGTCACCGCAGATACCTGATTATCAATATGCTGACATGTAACTGCTGTTGCTTCTACTTTTTCTCTTCTCTTGATATGGTACACGATCTCTTCGTGTTCCTGGGTCAATTGCTCGTGCACATCTGGGTTCTTCAAATATTCTACACGGTAGCGGTACATCTGTTCTCTTAATTTATTCAGCAGATGGATCAGTTTCTGATTATCCGTTGCCATATAGATCACATCATGGAATCGCACATCTGCCTCTGCTACTTCTGTGATGTCTTTACTTCTTTTCAGGACTTTTTTAAAATTCTCTCCGGCCTGTTCCAATTCTTCCAACTCTTCCTGAGTGATTTTCTCACATGCGAGCTGCACTGCCAGTTCTTCCAGTGCTTTTCTGACTTCCAGCACATCTCGCAGACTTTTCTCCGTAATGTCCGCCACTTCCGCACCTTTTCTCGGAATCATAATGACCAGACCTTCCAACTCCAGCTTACGGATTGCCTCACGGATCGGGGTACGGCTCACGCCCAGTTTATTTGCAAGCTGGATTTCCATCAATCTTTCACCCGGTTTAAACTCTCCTCGAAGGATTGCCTGTCTGAGTGTATTGAATACCACATCCCTGAGCGGAAGGTATTCATTTTCATTGACTTTCAAATTTTGCTCCATGCTTTCTACTTCCTCCTTGCCTGGTGTATACTCGTTACATATACCTGTTTTGCCAGTTTCTGTTCCTTTATCTTCTGTGCCGCACGTCTCGCTGACTGTCTGTCTTCAAATAAGCCAAATACGGTCGGACCACTTCCGCTCATCATAGCGTTCATGGCTCCGCCTTCTTTCATGACATTTTTAATCTGTTCAATGACCGGATAGACAGGAATCGTCACCTGCTCCAGTACATTTCCCATACACTCTGCCACCTTATGGATATTCTTTCTCGCAAGTCCGTTTAAAATACCATCGATATCCGGGTGTTCTGTAATTTCCAATGCATCCAGTTTTTCATAGACCATCTTCGTCGATACACTGATCGGTGGTTTTGCCAGCAACACAAAACACTTTGGACAGGCCAAAAGAGGTGTCAGCTTCTCACCGATTCCCTCTGCCAGAACTGTCCCACGCATCAGACAGTATGGTACATCTGCGCCAAGCTTTACCCCCCGTTCTTCAAGCTCAGTCATGCTAAGCCCCAGTTCGAACATCTTATTGACTCCAAAAAGAACTGCTGCCGCATCTGCGCTTCCGCCGGCCATACCTGCTGATACCGGAATTTTCTTATCCATGGAAATGTGCACTCCTTCGGTAATGTTAAACTCATCGATCAGCATCTTTGCTGCCCGGCATGCAAGATTATTCTCATCTACCGGAAGATAAAAAAGATTCGTCTCTGCCTTTACTCCCGGCTGCTTTGTCTTCGTTATCACGATCTGATCATACAGATATACTGTCTGCATAACCATACGAACATCGTGATATCCGTTCTCCCTGCGGCCAAGCACATCCAATCCAAGATTGATCTTTCCAAGTGCCTTTAATTCCATTTTATCCATAACTTTTTCTCCTCGTATCCAGCCCCGTCTTGTATACAATATACCTACAGTATACTGGCATTTTCCTTAAAAATCAATAGTTTGTCGCCACATTTCAACTGTTCGGACTCCATATGATTGATGTCCATAATCCCTTCCTTTGTCGTGCCGTAGTATTTCGCCAGATTCCACAGTTCATCGCCTTCTTTTACGATATATCCAATGATTCCCGGTCTTTGTTCCAACACTTTATAATCTATCTCTTTCTCTTCTACTGAATCTATGTTACGAAATGTCACTTTCCCACGAAGGAAACTCCGAAATGCCAGCACCGCCTTTACTTCTATCTCTCCATTTCCAAGGAGACTGATGCCAAGCTGTTCCAGAGACGGCATCATATCCAATGTCATATCCTCCTGGACTTCATTGCTTTCCAACAGCCAGGAAAATGGTATCATCCCCTGCCACAGGGCAAATGGTATCTGATCGTCCGGTCTGACATACATAAAACGGATATGGAGTACTCCTTCTATCTGAATACCTGTGTCTTGAACCGTCATCTGCTCGACTTGAATTCTCGCATCACTATAGCAGATCTGTAAAATGTCATCTTTAATCTCAGGCAGTGACAACCGCTCTGCGATTTTACATTTGGAATGATTCTGCATCAGAACATTTTCCACCTTGCACTGCGTATACGCTGGAACACAACATGTTTTCAGTGAATATAAATCGTCTAATATCTGTATCTTTTCCTCCGTGCACAAAAAGAACCGCATAGAAAGTGTTGCCTCGATGCCAAGAAGACGCATTTCTCCGTCCTCGTCCATAGCCGGCTCTAAAAGTGCATCTGTAAGAATCGGATAAATCTGATGGTACATACCTTCCTCTGCACCAAAGCACTCTACCTGTCCCTCATACGGAACATTTTCACAGATCCAGTCTGTCTTTCCATCCACTGATTCATAAAGACAAAACACAAGAAGTTCTCCCTGAAGTTTTAATGTATCTGCCTCCAGCCTTGTATCCAGACGGCGGCTGAGTACTTCTTTCCACAAAATGTTTCCGATACTTTCTTTTGTTCCGGAGATTGTCAGCTGCTCTTTGATGCGGTATGTATCTTTTTTCACAGTGTGAAGAGTCAGGATCTGCTTCTCCTGGTATTTTGTATAAATCTGCTCCCCACTCTCAATCCCGGTCGTCACTTCTTCACTTACCTGACTGTCCGAACTCATGGTTACTTCCGCCATCGCTTTCACATTGATTTTCCGGGAATGGATCAGATTGACAGTCAGCTCTGTCTGCGCTGCTTTCAAAAATAACGTTTCTTCCAAAGTCTCGTCTACATAATACATTTCCTCAAAGGGAATTTTCCCTTCCAGAGAAGATAAAGTATTGTCACTGTTATCTGCAACATATAAAACTTGAAAAGCAAGCCGCCCGGTGATCCGGATATAATTCTCCACAAGCTTCAGGTCGATTTCCTCCATAACCGCATCGCTCTCTATAATCTCCCGGATATCAGCTTTCGTGTCTGGCACATTATAATCCTCATCTACATAGAACTGGTCCGTAAAAGTTTTCCCCTGTCGGTAAATATTCAGCATCTTTTTTTCACAATTCACACACATGTCCCCCTTATTGTTTGTTTTATTATAATGTTGCATCAAAAACCCCAACTATGGCTGGCACATTACTTTTACTCAAATATCACATCTTTCTCTCTATATTCTGTTTTCATCACCACATACGGATATGTCTTCTTTTCTTTTGTCTTCTCGCCCTTTGCCGGACCGAGAAGTGTTGTCTGGATCCTGACAGCATCTGATGTTTCGTAGCATGCGTTGACCTCTACACTGTACCCCGTTTTTTCTTTTTCTCCATACCCTCGCGCCATGTAAAGATACCCCTGATCTGCATAAGTCAGACGAAATGGGGTATCCCGCGCCTTTTCGATATCTTCTTTCAGTTCCTCTGGTACGTCTTCTGGTGCTACTACTGTAAATTCAATATCCTGTATCTTTTTTGTATCTTCCTTTTTAATACTGCACCCAGCCAGTGCCAGAATAAAAATCCCTGCAATTATGTAAAAATGTTTTCGATTCATGATGCTCTCTTTCTTCTTGAAAAACCTTTTATAACATCATACACACCAAGTCTAGGAAAAATTCCAAAATTGTTGTATACTTAATAAAATGCCATGTCCAAGAATGCCTCGGCTTGACTTTGTATAAGCAGGCATTAAGTTTACTACTTCAACATGGTTTTAAAAGGAGATTACAAAAATATGATAAATAACGAACGCCTATCCGGCATTTTGCTTCACCCGACTTCTCTGCCTTCCCCTTACGGGATTGGGGATCTTGGAGATGAAGCATATGCCTTTATCGATTTTCTGGCACGGGCAGGTCAGCATCTCTGGCAGGTACTGCCACTGACCCACACAGGTTTCGGAGACTCTCCGTACCAGAGTTTTTCTGCTTTTGCAGGTCAGCCTCTTCTCATTGATCCAAGACATTTGATCCGTCTTGGACTGATCGGTGGCTGGGAACTTACCGATTGCCCGATTGCAGACCCAAGTCACGTAGATTATGGACAGGTCATTCCGTGGAAGGAGAAAGTTCTGGCCCTTGCCTACAGCCGTTTTCCACAGAAACGCCATGAAATTCCAGGCATAGACCAGTCTTTCCAGGAATTTTGTGAAAGCAGCCGCTACTGGCTGGATGACTATGCTTTGTTTATGGCATGTAAGAAATTACACCATGGCGCTGACTGGCTCCACTGGCCGGATGAATACCGGTGTCCGACTTTGGAATTCAAAGCCGGCCTTTTTAAATCCATGCACGAAGATATAGAATACTATCGTTTCATTCAATTCTTATTCTTTGACGAGTGGAAACGAATCAAAAAATATGCAAATGACCACGGTATCCGCATCATCGGTGATATCCCGATTTTTGTATCTATGGACAGCGCCGATGTGTGGGCGAACCAGCATCTGTTCCAGCTGGACTCCAAAGGGTATCCGACTCGCGTAGCCGGAGTACCGCCGGATTATTTTTCAGCCACCGGACAGTTATGGGGGAATCCATTGTACAACTGGGAAGCTCATGAGGCGGAACATTTTTCCTGGTGGATATCCCGTATCCGTGCACAGCTTCACAACCTGGATATTCTGCGTGTAGATCACTTCCGCGGATTTGAAGCTTTCTGGTCCATTCCTTACGGCGAACCGACCGCTGTGAATGGCGAATGGGTAAAAGCTCCGGGCCATGCATTATTTTCCGCAGTCCATGATGCTTTTGAGGGAAACCTTCCAATTATTGCAGAAGATCTGGGCGTTATCACCCCGGAAGTGGAAGCTTTGCGAGATGAATTTGGACTCCCAGGCATGAAGGTTCTGCAGTTTGCATTTGACTCTCTGGATGAAGGAAGCTACCTGCCACACCGCTACACATCTCCAGTCTGCGTATGTTACACCGGAACTCATGATAACGACACGACTCGCAGCTGGTATCAGACACTGCGCCCGGAATGCCGTGACAAAGTACGCCGCTACACACACTGCAGCAATGATACACATTTTCCATTGGATCTTATTGGAACCGCACTTGCAAGTGTTGCTGCATATGCAATCTTTCCTCTTCAGGATGTTCTGTGCGTCGGTGCAGAAGGACGCATGAACACACCAGGTATCGGCGCCGGGAACTGGAGCTGGCGTTATCAGCAGTCCGCGCTCAAAGGCGAACTTGCCGATGAACTTCGTGGCATGACTATTTTATATGGAAGATATTAGTTGGAGGAACTTGACATATGTTACGATTTATACTCGTTGCAATATTTTTATTGTTATATTTTCTGCTCGGGATTCCTGTACTCGGAATTCTCTGGCTTATTGGCAAAGTGAATAAACGCTCAGCCGATCTCGCAGCACTACGTATCGTTCAATGGGGATTTAAAGTGATCCTGAAAATTTCCGGTGTCGAAGTGACCGTCATCGGAGAAGACCGTGTTCCTGATGAACCGGTTCTCTACGTGGGCAACCACAGAAGTTATTTTGACATTTTGCTGACTTATTCCCGCTGCAGGGATCTGACCGGATTCGTTGCCAAAAAGGAAATGTTAAATTACCCGTTCCTTCGCACCTGGATGAAACGGGTATACTGCCTGTTTTTGGATCGCGACAATATAAGAGAAGGTCTTAAAACCATCCTGACTGCGATCGATCAGGTGAAAAATGGAATTTCTGTTTTTATTTTCCCAGAAGGGACACGCAACAAAGGAGACGAATTAAGTCTTCTTCCATTCCATGCCGGTTCCTTTAAAATTGCAGAAAAGAGCGGATGTCCGATCGTACCTGTTGCACTGAATAACACCATTAATATTTTCGAGGGACATTTGCCATATATCAGAAAAACACACGTTGTTTTGGAGTACTGCTCCCCTATATATATGAATGAAATGGAAAAAGAAGACCGCAAGAAGATCGATGTTTACTGCCAGAAGATCATAAAGGACACGATTGAGAAAAATCATACCCTTGTATAAAGGTACCATTATGATATATAATACACAAGATATCATGAAATGTACGATACGAAGCAATCCGTGGTATCATCAATTATGAAAACAAAGCTTACGATTCAGTCATGAAAGGAGCTCACTATGAACAAACAAGATTTAACACTGCTGACTGATTTATATGAACTGACAATGATGCAGGGTTATTATAAAAAAGGGCAACATGAGACGGTTGTATTCGATGTGTTTTACCGTCACAATCCCTGCGGCAATGGTTATTCCGTCTGCGCGGGACTTGACCAGGTCATTGACTACATTAAGAACCTGCATTTCACCTACGAAGATGTGGACTACTTACGAAGTCTTCACATTTTTGATGATGATTTTCTTCAGTATTTAAGTGGTTTTCACTTTACAGGAGATATCTATGCGATTCCGGAAGGAAGCGTAGTATTCCCAAAAGAGCCACTGCTTAAGGTCATTGCTCCGATCATGGAAGCTCAGCTTGTCGAGACGACTATCCTGAATCTGATCAATCACCAGTCTCTCATCGCTACGAAGACTTCCCGTGTTGTCTATGCCGCCGACGGAGACGGAATCATGGAGTTCGGACTGCGCCGTGCACAGGGACCGGATGCCGGACTTTACGGAGCACGTGCCGCTATGATCGGCGGATGTGTCGGTACGTCAAATGTACTGGCAGGTCAGCTTTTTGATGTCCCTGTTATGGGAACTCACGCACATAGCTGGATCATGACATTCCCGGACGAATACACTGCATTTAAATATTACGCAGAGCTATATCCGGACAACTGTACACTTCTGGTAGACACTTATGACACATTAAAATCTGGCGTACCAAATGCCATCCGTGTCTTCCAGGAATTTAAAGACGCAGGAAAACCATTAAAAAAATACGGAATCCGTCTGGACAGCGGAGACCTTGCATATCTTTCCAAAAAAGCACGTAAAATGTTAGATGAAGCCGGATTCCCGGACGCTTCCATCTGCGCTTCCAATGATCTTGACGAATATCTGCTCCATGATCTGAAGGCACAGGGTGCAGCAATCAACTCCTGGGGGGTTGGTACTCATCTGATCACGTCCAAGGACTGCCCGTCATTTGGCGGTGTATACAAATTGTCTGCAATCAAGAATGAAAACGGAGAATTTATCCCGAAGATCAAGATTTCTGAAAACACAGAAAAGATCACCAATCCAGGAAATAAGACAATCTACCGTGTCTATGAAAAAGAGACCGGCAAGATCAAAGCTGATCTGATCTGCTTCGCTGATGAAACATTTGACGAAAGTCAGGATCTTCTTCTCTTTGACCCACTGGAGACATGGAAGAAAACAAAGCTTGCAGGCGGCACTTATACCATGCGTGAAATGCTTGTTCCGATCTTCAAAAACGGAGAATGTATTTACACTTCCCCTTCTGTCACGGAGATTGCAGAATATTGTAAACAGGAAAAAGACTCCCTGTGGGACGAGACAAAACGTCTCTTCTATCCACACCGGGTTTATGTAGATTTATCCCAGAGATTATATGATGTAAAGAAAGCCTTACTCGATCAGGCACACAAACCAGAATAAAAGGAGATCATTCATTATGAAAATTATAGTATTAGCAGGCGGCTTAAGTCCGGAGCGTGACGTCTCACTGACTTCCGGTGCCGGCATCTGCAAAACACTGTTGGAAAACGGACACCAGGCTTATCTTCTTGACCTGTACTTCGGTCTTGAAAATGCGCCTGCGAATCTGGAAGATGTATTTACCCTTCCGGGCGCAGGTCTTGAGATTGCAAAAAATATCAGCACAAAAGAACCTGACCTTGAAGCCCTTAAGAAATCTCGCCCGGATCAGTCCGACTGCATGTTTGGACCAAATGTCATTGAACTGTGCCGTATGGCAGACATTACATTTGTCGCTCTGCACGGCTCTGTCGGAGAAAATGGTAAGCTTCAGGCTGCTTTTGATCTTCTTGGAATCAAATATACAGGCTGCAACTCTTTTGGCTGTGCCCTGTCTATGAACAAACTAGTAACAAAACAGATTTATAAAATGAGTGGTGTACCGACTCCTCGTGGAACACATCTGACAAAAGAGACAAAGGATCTTCCTTTATCTGAACTTGGATATTATCTCCCACTGGTCGTAAAGCCATGTGAAAATGGTTCCAGTATCGGAGTTTACATCTGTCATACAGAAGAAGAATATAACAATGCAGTTCGTGAATCATTTGAAAAGAACCCAGATGAAGAACTGGTCATTGAACCTTACATCAAAGGCCGTGAGTTTGCCAGCGCTGTCATTGCCGGAAAAGCACTCCCATTAGTTGAGATCATTCCGAAAGATGGTGTCTTCAACTATGAGAATAAATATCAGGCTGGCGGAGCACAGGAAATCTGTCCACCGGTATCTATTGATGAAGAAACTCAGCAGCGCATGATGCGTGCCGGAGAAGAAGCATTTGCCGCACTTCGTATGGATGTGTATGCACGTGCTGACTTTATCATTGATGACGAAGACGGCGAATTCTACAGTTTGGAAATGAATGCACTTCCAGGAATGACTGCCGCAAGTCTGCTTCCGAAGGCTGCAAAAGCCGCAGGCATCAAGTACAACGAATTATGCGAACGCATCATTGAAGAATCTATGAATGCGCGTTACAGATAAGAGGAAATCCATCATGAAAAACCTTACTTTAAGAAATATTACTAAGGCCTGCCACGGAGAGTACCGGGGACCTGAAAATCTTTTGGACAAAGAAGTTGCCGGTGTTACAATTGACAGCCGGAAAGTTGAAAAAGACTATCTGTTCATTGCCATTGACGGTGAACGCGTCAACGCTCACAAATTCATTCCGGATACCATTGAAAAAGGCGCAATGTGCGTGATTTCCCATGAAGATCTTGGCGAGACAGATTTTCCATATATCCTGGTAGAGTCTACTGGCCAGGCACTTCTTGATACTGCAAAGCTTTATCGTGATTCTTTCGATATTAAGGTTGTCGGAATCACAGGAAGTGTCGGAAAGACAAGCACAAAGGAAATGATTGCTTCTGTACTGTCTCAGAAATACTGTGTACATAAAACACTTGGAAACTTCAACAATGAATGGGGGCTTCCAATTACAATTTTTGAAATGAATGAAAAGCATCAGGTCGCTGTTCTGGAAATGGGTGTCAACCATTTTGGTGAGATGCGTCGTCTTTCCAGCGTAGCAAGCCCGGATATCTGTGTGATCACGAATATCGGTATCGCACATTTGGAATTTTTCAAGACAAGAGAAGGGATTCTTCAGGAAAAATCTCAGATGATCCAGGATATGAAGACCGGTGGTTCTATTCTTCTGAACGGAGACGATGATCTGCTCCGTGATATGGGACCGGTCAAAGGCGTAGATCCTGAATTTTTCGGTCTTGGAAAGAACTGCCAGTTCTATGCAACTGACGTAGAACCACTTGGACTTCGCGGTTCTTCCTGTACGATTCATCTTCCGTCCGGCGAAAGCTTTGACTGCATCGTTCCACTTCCTGGTGCTCACATGGTACAAAACGCTCTTGCCGGAACTGCTGTCGGCTATCAACTTGGACTTACACCAGCAGAAATCAAAGCCGGAATTGAAGGACTGCCTTCAATCCCCGGAAGAAATAATATCATTCAGACAGATAAAATCATCATCTTAGATGACTGCTATAATGCAAATCCAATTTCCATGCAGGCTTCCTTAGATGTTCTGAATATGGCAATCGGACGAAAGGTCGCTGTTCTTGGCGACATGGGCGAACTGGGCGAGACCGGAAAAGAACTCCACTACGAAACCGGTGCACATGCAGGTGATATAGGTATCGACCTTGTATGCGGAATTGGCGAGCTTTCCAAAGAGCTTGTAGCCGGAGCTTCTGAACATGGCTGCGAGGCAAAATGGTTCCCTGCAAAAGCAGACTTTCTTGCAGAGATGAAACATCTGATTCAACCAGGTGACAATATCCTTGTGAAAGCTTCACATGGTATGCAGTTCCCTGAAATCGTAGATGAATTACAAAAATTTTAGGAGTATAAAACTATGAACTACCAGCTTCTGGCACTGGATCTGGATGGGACACTGACCAATTCCAGAAAAGAGATCACACCATCGACCAGAGATGCTCTGATCGACATTCAGAAAAACGGAAAAAAAGTTGTATTAGCCAGTGGACGTCCTTCTCAGGGCGTCCTTCCTATGGCAGAGGAACTTCACCTTGGAGACTATGGAAGTTATATTCTCTCCTACAACGGTGGTCGTATCACAGACTGCCGATCCGGTGAGATCATTTACAGTAAATATCTTCCAAATGATGTTGCGGCTCCGCTTCTTGAAATCGTGAAAAAATATCCGGGGATTGACATTCTTGCCTACACCGATACCGAGCTGATTTCAGGTGGAGATACGAATGAATACAGCGAAAAAGAATCTTTCATCAATCATATGCCGATTACAAAAGTGGATGATTTCGTCTCTTACGTCACTAAAAATAATAACAATAAATTTCTGATTACCGGAGAACCGGAACTGATTCAGGAAGTAAAAGCTGAAGCTGAAAAACAATTTCACTCTTATCTGTCTATTTACTGCTCAGATCCGTTCTTTCTCGAAATTATGCCCCAGGGTATTGACAAAGCTCACTCCCTTACAAAGCTGCTCACCAGCATCGGACTTTCTACCGATGCCATGATCTGCTGCGGGGACGGATACAATGATCTGACTATGATTGAGACTGCCGGACTTGGAGTTGCCATGGCAAATGCTCAGCCGCTGGTGAAAGAATCTGCAGATTACATCACAAAATCCAACGATGAAGACGGTGTGTTACACGTAATCAATGAATTTATGAGATAGGAAAAGAGGTCACAAATGAGAGGTACTAATAAGTCTTGGTTTGCCAAGGGTATGCGGGACGCAATTCCCATTGCCCTTGGCTATCTTGCAGTTTCATTTACCCTTGGTATTGCTGCGAAAAATGCCGGGTTCACACCCTTTCAGGCATTTCTCGTAAGTTTTACTAATAATGCATCAGCTGGTGAATTTGCCGGATTTACGCTGATTGCCGCAGGTGGCGGCTATCTGGAGGTCGCAATTCTGATATTGATCACAAATGCCCGTTATCTTCTGATGTCTTGTGCATTAAGTCAGAAACTTCCACCAGACACACCGATGATCCAGCGTCTGCTTCTAAGTTATGATGTCACTGATGAGTTATTTGGGATCTCCGTGGCCGTACCGGGTAAATTGAATCCATACTATTCTTTTGGTGCATATACTGTAGCACTTCCCGGCTGGGCTTTCGGAACACTTTTTGGAACTTTGATGGGATCCATTCTACCGGCTAATATCGTCAGTGCATTAAGTGTCGGTCTTTACGGCATGTTCCTGGCAATCATTATCCCTCCTGCAAGAAAAAATAAGATTCTTGCGGGAGTTGTCTTGATTTCCATGGGAGCAAGCTTTGCATTTACAAAACTTCCAGTCGTCCACACACTTTCTACCGGAACAAGAACGATTCTGCTTACGATTCTCATTGCCGGAGGTGCTGCAATCCTGTTCCCAATCAATCAGGATGAGGACGATACAAAAAGCACTGAATCTAGTGTATTAAATAACAATGAAAGGCAGGCAAGTCATGAGTCATAATATTTATATCTATATCCTGGTCATGGCCGGAGTATCTTATCTGATCCGTATGCTGCCTCTGACCTTGATTCGAAAAGAAATTAAAAATAAAACGATTCGGTCATTTCTATACTATGTACCATACGTCACACTGGCAGTGATGACCTTCCCGGCAATCCTGTCCGCGACCGGAAGTGTCTGGTCTGCATGGGCAGCTCTGATCGTTGCCACAGCACTTGCATGGTTTGGGAAAAGCCTGCTGCAAGTATCCGTATGCGCATGCATGGTGGTGTTCCTGTTAGAATTGTTTTTGTAAAATGGAAAAATTATATTAAATTAAAGCAGAAAAAGTCCTGTTCTATGACACGGGTAAAATTCTATTTCTGCTGCGCCGCTTATCTATGTCTTTCTATGTAAACTCGCCTTACGGCTCAGACAGTACATAGAAAGACATGCTATGCTCGCAGACATAACGAATTTTACCCTATCGTCATAGAACAGGACTTTTTCTGTTTGAAATATGACATTATACATTTTAAATGGAAGGAATAGATTTATTATTAATTTTACAAAATTTCTTTCGCTCTGTGACAGGCGACGGAATGTCCTTTTGAAATCTCCTGAAGTTTCGGCACTCCATTTTTGCATGCTTCAGTCGCATATGGACAACGTGTTACAAAGCGACAGCCTTCCGGAATATTCATTGGACTCGGCAGTTCTCCCTTGAGCTGAATCCGCTTGTGTTCTCTTGCTTTTAAAGGATCTACAATAGGAATCGCAGACAGCAGAGCTTTTGTATAAGGATGCATCGGATTGGTATAAAGCTCATTACTCTCTGCTACTTCTACCAATGTTCCAAGATACATGACTCCGATTCTGGTACTGATATAACGCACCATAGAAAGATCATGTGCCGCAAAAAGATAGGTCAGACCAAATTCATTTTGCAGATCTTCCAACATATTTACTACCTGCGCCTGAATAGATACATCCAGTGCCGCAATCGGTTCGTCACATACAATAAATTCCGGATTCACAGAAAGCGCTCTCGCAATTCCGATTCGCTGCCTTTGTCCGCCCGAAAATTCATATGGGAATTTATCCATATCTGCTTTTGACATCCCAACCTTATTGAGAAGATATTCAATTCTTTCTTCCGCTTCTTTTTCTCCCATTCCGGCTTTCTTAAGCGGCTCATTGATAATTTCGCGAACATTCCAGAATGGATTTAATGCAGAATACGGATCCTGGAAAATAATCTGTACTTCATCCTTCATCCACTGCAGATTTTTCGCTTTTTCATTTGTAATATCTTTTCCTTTATAAGTAACCTTTCCATCGGTCATGTCATACATACGGATCAGTGTACGTTCTAATGTAGACTTTCCACAGCCGGATTCTCCGACCAGACCAAATGTTTCGCCTTTATGAATTTCAAGGCTTACGCCATCTACCGCTTTTACATATTGCTTACCACCCATGAACTTATGAACCGGGAAGTATTTTTTTAAATCTGTTGCAGATATCAATATTTCTTTACTCATCTGTTTCTCCCCTCTACTCATTTAAAAAGCACATTGCTCTGTGTGTTTCTGTAAATTCGGTATATTCCGGTTTTTCATTTCGGCAACGATCTGTCGCATATTCGCAACGTTCGGCAAACGGACATCCTTTCGGCGAATCGATAAGTGAAGGTGGAAGTCCCGGTATGGACTGCAATCTCTCGCCTTCTTTCAGGTCCAGAGAAGGAATTGCTTTCAAAAGTGCCTTTGTATATGGATGCTTTGGTTCATAGAATACTTCTTCAACCGTACCGCTTTCCATCACAAGTCCACCATACATAATGATTACTTTACTACAGACCGTAGCTACTACACCCATATCATGTGTGATAAGCATAATCGAAGTATGAAATTCATCCTTCAGCTCATGTAAAAGATCCAGAATCTGCGCCTGAATTGTTACATCCAGTGCCGTTGTCGGCTCATCCGCGATCAGAAGCTCCGGTTTACAGGCAAGTGCCATTGCGATCAGAACTCTCTGTCTCATACCACCGGAGAATTCGTGCGGATACTGTCCAAGTCTTACTTCCGGATTCGGAATACCAACTTTTTTCAGCATTTCCAATGCTTTTTCTTTTGCCTCATTTTTCGAGTATTTCTTCTGTCGGATAATCACCTCTTCTATCTGACTTCCGATTTTTTTCAGCGGATTTAACGCTGTCATAGGATCCTGAAAAATCATCGTCATCTCTTTTCCACGAACTTTTCTGCACTCTTCATCCGACAGATCCTTGATTTCTCTTCCATTTAAAAGAAGGGACTGGGCTGTTCTTTCTGCATTGTCCGGCAAAATCCCCATAACCGCTTTCATCGTTACCGATTTTCCACTTCCGGATTCTCCGACAAGACCTACAATTTCTCCCTGATCAACACTGAAGCTGACTCCTCTTACAGCCTTTACTTCCTGTCCGTGACTTTTAAAAGAAACATTCATATTTTCTACACTTAATACATTCTTCTTACTCATCTTTATCACCTGCTGTAATTCTCGGTTCTACAAACACACGAAGTACATCCCCTAATTTATTGAAAGAATACACCGTCAGAATAATCAAAATTCCAGGCAGAATTGCCATGTACGGTGCTTTCTGCAGATACTGCTGGGAGCTCTGAAGCAGACTTCCCCAGCTTGACATCGGCGCTGCTACACCAAGTCCCAAAAAGCTAAGTGAACTTTCTACCATGATCGCACTTGCAATCTGTGCAGTTGCCGCAGTGATAATCGTCGGAAATACCGTCGGAAATACATGCGACATAATCACTTTCCCTGATGGAATCCCGATAAAGTCCGCATACTGTACATACTCTCTCTTTTGCAGAAAGCACTTCCGAACGTACCAGTCTGGCAATCTCCATCCAGCTAAAAAGACCGATTACGATAATAATAGAAACAATCCCTTTCTTAAACAGCAATCCGACAACCGTTACCATGATGATCCATGGAATGGAACTGAATACGTCAACAATTCGCATCAAAATATTATCTACAATCCCACCGAAATATCCGGCTACCATTCCGACTGTTACTCCGATCACGATCGAAGTCAGCATGGCAAGCACACCTACAACCAGAGATACCCGTCCACCATATAATACACGGATAAAATAATCACGTCCAAGTTCGTCCGTTCCAAACCAGTGCGCTGCGGACGGTGACTGTAATTTATGTGCAACGTCCAATGCATCCGGATCAACCTTGCTAAACACAACAAAAATGCTGACCAGAATAATTGCGATCAGATAAACCGCCGCCAAAATAGCCAGTTTGTTATGCTTAAATTCATATTTTACATTTTCAAGTCTTCTGTTCTTCTTCATCTTCGCACCCCTCTATTTCATTGATTTAATACGAGGATCTGTCACACAATATAAAATATCGGAAAGCAGATTTCCAAGAATAACAAGAGTTCCTGAAAGCACAAGGACACTCATTACGATCGGGTAGTCCATTGCCTGAACTGCACTTACAAAGTAAGGCCCAATACCCGGCCATGAAAAAATCGTCTCTGTAATAACTGCTCCTGTCACCAGCATTGGTAACGCCATTCCCAGCTTTGTAATCAGCGGAAGAAGTACATTCTTGCTGACATGCTTAAAAAGAATCTCCGCCCTGCTTGCCCCAAAAGATTTCTGCACAATTACATAATCTTCTTTTAACTGACCAATTGTAGATCCACGCACATATCGTGTCAGATCCGGAATAAATCCCACCGTGAGAACCACATACGGCATTACAAAATGTTGTAGAAAATCAAGAATAGAATCTTCTTTTCCAATCGTATGCATTCCCATAAGCGGAAAAAGTTCCAGTTTATATCCAAACAAAAACATGATGATCATCGCAAACCAAAAGGTCGGTGTTGCGATTCCGATAGAGCAAAGTCCATCAATCAGCTTATCCTGCCATTGATTCTTATGGCTTCCGGCAATCAGTCCCAATACAATCGCCAGTAAAAATGCTGTCAAATAGGACGGTAGTACCAGCTTGATCGTTGCCGGGATTCGGTTCTTAAGATCATAAGAAATGCTGGTTCTTGATCTTAAGGAAAAACCAAATTCTCCATGGCAAATATTTCCCAGCCATCTTCCATACTGAACAATTACAGGATCGTTTAATCCATACGCTTCTCTTTTTGCTTCTACTTCCTGCTGCGACATATCAGGTGTCGTAATCGCATCAATTGCATCATACGGTGCAAGATTAATCAGCATAAAACAGATAAAGGTAATGATAAGCAATAACGGAATTGCCTGTAAAATACGTTTTACAATATATTTCATTCCTCTTCCTCCCAATTTTTTTTACTGAGTCTTTAATTGATATATGGCAAAAAAAGGAGGGGACTTAACCCCTCCTCCACATCATCTACTATTCTAAAGTTAATTTAGCCATATCTCCGAATGTGTAGATCGGTACGAACTGTGCTTCTTCAAGATTTCCGACACGTGCTGTTGTTACCATTGTCTTCATGCTTGTACCCATTGGGTATAAAAGAGCTTCTCCTGATACCATACCCTGAAGTTCGTTGTACAGTTCTTTTCTCTTTGTATCGTCAAGAGTTGTTCCTGCTTCATCGAATTTCGCATCAATATCTGTGTTATGGAAGTTCAGCATATCATCCTTTGTAGATACAACAAGAGCTGCAAATGTATCTGGATCGATACCCATTACATAAGCTCCGAGGAACATATCATACTCCGTAGATTCCTGATCATAAGCCGCACTCATATAAGCTGCCTGATTTACACCACAAAGTTCAACATCAATACCAATTGCTTTCAATTCTGCCTGAACTGTAAGTGCTTGATTTTTCTGTTCAGTGCTTTCTTCAACATAACAAAGTTTTAAGGATTTTGCTCCGTCTGCTGTAAGTTTTTTAGCTTTTTCTACATCCTGATCCCATTTTTCAACGCCATCTTCTGTATAGTAGCTACTTGAGTATGGAAGAAATGAATATCCTAATTTGTAATAATCATCACTTGTAAATGCTGCGGTCATGATTTCTTCGCGGTTCAGTGCTCTTAAGATTCCTTCGCGGTAATCTTTATCTTTCATATTCGGTGAAGAGTAGTTTAATCTAAGATAGGAAACACGTCCTTCACTGTATTTCGAAACAGTAAAGTTGTCATCACCTTCAAAAGTATCTACCTGATCAACGGTTACGCTCAATGCATCTACTTCCTGTTTCTGAAGTGCAAGGCTGGCTGTATCAGAATTTTCGATGATACGATAAACAACTGTATCAATATTTGCTTCTCCGTTTGCATAGTTCGGATTCTTCACAAATTTCAGATGTTCACCTGTCTTATATTCTTCAAGCATATAAGGACCAGATCCTACAACTTCATCTTCAAGCATATTCACATCAAAGCTTCCTTTTCCATCAAAAATGTGCTTCGGAACAATAAATGTCTCTGCTGAAAGAAGTTCTGTAACAGATGCGCTCTGTGTTGCCAGAGTAAATGTTACTGTTGTGTCATCTACTTTTTCAACCTTGATTGGTTCTCCTCCAACATAAAGGTTCTCTTTCATATCGTTAATAGAATTGAATGTAAATACAATATCATCTGCTGTTAAAGGCTCCCCATCGCTCCATTTCAAACCTTCTTTTAATTTCATTGTATAAACGAGTCCGTCATCTGATGGTTCCATGCTTTCTGCAAGAATCCATTCAATTGATCCATCCGGATTGATATAATACATCGGTGAATAGATCATGTGGCATGTCATAAGTCCCCATCTGTCATCTGCAGTAAGTGGATTTAAGGTGTTTCCTGTGTCTCCACCGATTGCAAATGTAAATGTATCACTTGCTCCTTTTGTTGATTCTGTTGTGCTTTTGTCAGTCTCTTTACTGTCTGACTTTGATTCGCCACAGCCGGCAAGCATAGATATTGCCATTGCTGCACATAGTAATACGCTGATTACTTTCTTCTTCATAATATTCCTCCTACTGGTATCACTGTTGTCGACAAGCTTCTATCGACATTTGTTACATTTGTCATTTTACTATATGCTATTTTATAAGTCCAATCGATAAATCCTATATCATTGTATTAATAGTTTTTATCTATATTTTTATAACTATTAATCAGCTTTTCCTAAAAGCAAAAAATCGCATGGACTCTTCATCCGCTCTATTTCACATTTTATAAAAGGTATATATCAACCAACATTTACCATATTCCATTTAATTTTAGCCTATATCCAAATAGTAACCTACCTTCCGTATACTCTGAATCATCTTTGCAGCTTCCGGATTGGACTTTTCCAGTTTTTTTCTCAGTCTGCGTACAAAGCACCAGATCATATTGGCAGAATCTACTCCATAAGGTTCCCTCCACAATCGTTCAAAAATAATTTCATGTTTCACTACTTGTTTTGGTGCATCTGCAAGTAAGTAAAGGAAGGCAATCTCCCGTTCATTCAAATCTTTCAGCTGATGATCTTCCCCAAAAACAGCGTGGTAACGCCAATCGATTAAAAGCTTCCCTCTTCGGATAATATCTTGCCGTTCCTTTTCTTTTCCAATATTCCATGTAATATCAGAACGCCTGAGTAAAGAATATAAATAAATCTATAAATGAGCAAGTTCGTGATTTTGCATAAAAGAAAGACACCTTGAATTCGATAGTGTTGTATAATGAAAGTGCCAAAACAAACATTTGCAACATTTACGAAAGAAGGTGTCTCTCGCAAATACTATACATCATTCCGCATTCATATA
>ENA-OROU01000722-OROU01000722.1-human-gut-metagenome-genome-assembly--contig:-NODE-722-length-33159-cov-3.112403_pt1 | contig 33159 bp, 28 predicted proteins | sample MGYA00242131_ERZ509054 | MGnify/ENA primary metagenome ERZ509054 (study PRJEB26280, sample SAMEA2338749) | human gut metagenome | biome: human gut; feature: human-associated habitat; material: faeces... | reverse complement strand
CTTGGTCGGATTCAGAGACAGATTCTGCTCTTTCGCCATTTTAATGGAAACCGGTGCAAACTCGGACAGAAACGTATGGCAGCAAAGCTCTCTTCCGCAGATTCCCACGCCGCCGACAACCTTTGTCTCGTCGCGGACACCGATCTGGCGAAGCTCAATTCTGGTCTTGAAAACGGAGGCCAGGTCTTTTACCAGCTCACGGAAATCGATTCGTCCGTCAGCCGTGAAATAAAAGAGCACCTTGTTGTTGTCAAAGGTGTATTCCGTGTCGATGAGCTTCATCTCCAGCTTGTGCTTGCGAATTTTTTCCAGGCAGATACGGAAGGCTTCTTTTTCCTTCTCCTTGTTTCTCTGGGCTCTCGCGTTGTCATCAGCGTTGGCGATACGGATGACGGGCTTTAAGGGCTGTACCACCTGATCGTCCGTCACCTCTCTGGCATCCGCCACCACGCTTCCGTACTCAATTCCCCGGGCCGTCTCCACGATGACGTGGTCGCCCTTTTTAATGGGGAGCTTTTTCGGATCGAAATAATAGATTTTTCCGGCATTGCGAAACCGGACTCCAATAATTTTAATCATTCTGTGATGTTCTCCTTTATGGTCAGGAACAACAGCTCCATCGTGAGGTCAAAATTCACGTTGGCGTTGAGCCGCTCCTTTGCTTTTCTTAAAGCTTTCAGAATGTCCTCCACTCCCTCGTAGCTGCAGTTGTTGGTCTGCTCCTGAATGGAAGCGAGCTGATCCCGGAAAATGATACCGTCCGCATCCCGGGTCGCCTTGAAATACAGCACATCCCGGTACCAGACCGCGAAGATATCCAGATAGTCCTGAATATCCACTTTATATTCAGAAACGCCCTTCACCGCCGCGCTGATCTCGCTGATATCCATCCGCGGGGCATTTTTCAAAATATGAAGGGCCGCATTCTTGATCTCGTTAAAATACTCGGAAGTAGCCAGTTTGACGGCTTTTCCGATGTTTCCCTGGGCAAAAGCCACAGCGATATCCGCCTGGTAATCCGGCACTTCCACATGCTCCATCAGATATTTCCGCACTTCCTGATCCGGCACGGGCTTCATATTCAGCACCACGCACCTTGACAGAATCGTCGGCAGGAAAGAAGACGCATTCGTCGTCAGAAAAAGGATCACCGCATAGGCCGGAGGCTCCTCGATCGTTTTCAACAGTGCATTCTGTGCCTGCACGTTCATCTTCTCCGCATCCGGAACGATGTAAATTTTATATTTGCTCTGATAGGGTTTGATCTGGACGTCGCCTACCAGCTGCTCCCGGATATCGTCCACGCTGATGGTGTTCGGTTTTTCGTGGGTGATCCGGATAATATCCGGGTGGTTTCCGCTCTCCGCCTGCCGGCAGGAACGGCATTTTCCGCAGGGCTTTTCTCCCTCACCCTCGCACTGCAGAAGCTCTGCAAAACGACTGGCCAGAAGTTTTTTCCCCGAGCCTTTTTCTCCGCTGAATATATAAGCATGAGAAACCTTATTCAATTTTTCCGCATTTTTCAAATGCTCTATGATCTGTTTATGTCCGACAATGTCCTGGAATCCTGACATTTGCGACACCCCCTTTTCTCTCTCGTTGCTAACGCTCATCCTTAAACTCTTCTCGCTAACGCTCATTCCATTATACCATAACTCCTTCAGAATACCTATGAAAAATTAGTGAAGCCTTTCTTCTCTTTTATAAACTGCCGGATTTCAGTCAGGCATTCCTCCAGTGTCCCCGCATTGGAAAATCTCCTGGAAATACCTGTTTTTTCCAGATTCTCCTCAGAAAAATCCTCGCTGTCCGCCAAAAAACGGCGGCACATCTCCTCATAGGCCGGTTTTTCCTGCTTTTTCTCCCGGTCGATGGCCCGGATGAGGCGGATATCATCGGGAACCTCCACATAGATCGGCAGCACCCGCTCTTCCCCGTAATAAGCCCTCATTTTCTCATAGGAAACCAGGGTTCCGATGGACAGATAGTCCTTCCGCTCCAGCTCCATGTGCTCGTCGTCCACGGTAAAATACTTCCAGACGCCCATCACGGTATTGTAGCAGCGAAGCTCGATGACCTTTTCCTCCTTCTGGAAGCGGCGCAGCACCTCGTCATCGACGAAATGATAGTCCACGCCATCCTTCTCCCCCGCCCGGATCGGCCGGGTCGTATAAAGAACGATCTCCTGAAGCCCCAGCGTTTCATCTTTCATCAGTTCCCGGAAAATCGTATCCTTTCCCGAAGAACTTTTTCCCATCACATAAAAAATCTTTCCCATTTATCTGTCCTTTTTCAACACATCTATAAATTCCGCCCTGTAGTCCCGAAGCCCCTGGATTGAAAGCCCTTCCCCCTGGAAAAAAGCCACCCTCCCCAGCACGTCCCGGCTGATCCGCTCTCCCGGCATCAGAAGCGGGATTCCGGGCGGATAGAGGTAGAGAAATTCGCCGGAAATCCGTCCCTCACTCTCTTTCAGAGGCACAGTCTCTTTTTCCCCATCATAGGCCCCCCGAAGAGAGACCACAATCTCGTTGTGGACGACTCCGTCATAACCGACACTTCTGCTCCGCCGATCCAGGGCACTTTCTACGCCTGCCCCAACCCTGCCGACACAAGCCGCTTCTTCGTCAGCAAGTTCTCCATCGATCCGGTTCAGCGCCTTTCTCAGCCGTTCAAAGCCTTCCTCCGTGTCCATAACGGAAGTCAAGGCCAGCCCATAGCCTCCTGCTGCCATCTCAAGCTCCAGATGGTCTTTTTTCCGGAGTTCCTCAGCGAGCCATTCCCCGCCGTGCGCGTCCGGAACCAGCAGGATTTTTGAGCGATCGAAATCAAATATACCATAATCTCCCCGGATTTCATAGCCCGGAATCCAGATTCTCTCAAGTCCCCGGATAAAGGCATAGAAGTCCTCCAGCCTGGCTGCAAAAGCCTCAAACCGCTCTTTTCCCTCGTTTTTCAGAAACTCCACACACCGGTCCATGGCCGCCATGAAAATATAAGACGGGCTGCTGCTCTGATAGATCCCCAAAAATCGCCGAATCCGGTCCTCATCCACCCGGGCGCTCTTGCTCACATGAAGCACTGCCGTCTGTGTAAAAGAAGGCAGTGTCTTATGAAAGCTCTGAATCACCACATCCGCCCCGAGTTTCAGGGCGCTTTCCGGAAAATATGGGCAGAAGCCTAAATGCGCCCCGTGGGCCTCGTCCACAATCAGCGGTATCCCGTGGGCATGGCAGATTTCTGCGATTCGTTTCACATCCGATACGGCCCCGTCATAGGTAGGCGAAGTGATGAGCACCGCCTGAGTTTTCGGATAGTCCTTCAGAAGCTTTTCCACGTCTTCGGGCAGGATTCCCCCGTTTATCCCAAACTTCGGCTCCCACTGTGGGTAGAGACTGTGGATAACCAGGTCTCCCAGATAGCAGGCGTGGTACGAAGCCTTGTGGCAGTTTCGCGCAAGACCGATCTCTCCGCCCGGCCGCACCAGCGCCGACACTGCGCTTAAAATCCCGCAGGTGCTTCCGTTTACCAGAAAATAGGTACTTCTCGAGCCATAAACTTCCGCTGCCCGCTCCTGGGCCTCCTTTAAAATTCCCTCTGGATGATGGAGGTTATCAAACCCATCGATCTCCGTAATATCGATCAGAAACGGATTCTCAAAATCCTCCACCTGACGCTTGTGCCCCGGCATATGAAACGGATAGACGTCGCTTTTTCCATAGGCGAGAAGTGCATCGTATAAGGTCGTCATAGCTCATCCTTTCCAATCAGAATCAGCGGAATCACCATCTCATCCTCCAGAAGTCCCGCATGGACGCCGATGAAAAAGTCCTTCTCTTTTTTGTGGCTGTATATGCTCAGATCATCCACCGCCACAGCCAGATAATCTCCCATCATTCTCTCAAAATCCGAACGTTCCTTTCCCGGTCCGAAAAGCTTTTTCTCCCGGACTTCTTCTTTGGTGAGAAGCAGAAAAGTATCGCTGAAATTTTTCCGAAATTCTTCTTCAAACTGCTGCTTTTTCTCTTCCTTCACGAAAAAATTCACAGCCCTCGGCTCCAGACTCAGGCCCCGTTTCAGGCACTCCGTTATTTTCGGGTAATTCTCGATGGCTACGCCGCGGGAGTTCATATGGCCATGGTCGGCCGTCACGATCACCAGCGTATCTGAAAGCTTCTCCGTCAGCTCCTGAACCTGTTTTTCCAGCTGTCTTAAGGTCGCCTTCGCCTCCGGACTGTAGCAGCCTTTTTCATGCATGCAGCCATCCGGTTCCGACCAGTAAGCGTAAATATATTTTTTTCCCGGCCGACTGGTCAGCTCCTCGATCCAGCCCGAAATCGCCTCAAAGTTTTTGGGATAAGGCTCCTCAAAAGGAATCAGGCTGTAGGCCTGCCCACCATTTTCCCTGATCTGTTTCACCAGGTTCTTATAGGGGCAAAATGTCTCCGCCACAGGATATTCTGCTGCCGGCCGCGTGGTCCCCGCTTCCCGGTTCAGAAAAACCGTCACCGTCTTATCGATCTTCGGATAGTAGCAATCCCAGCCCAGCCAGCAATGCTCCACCGGATAAAGCCCGCTGCAGATCGAAGTCGTGGCCGCCACCGTAGTCGGCGGAAACACCGCCGAGTAAGTCCCCGCCAGATGGGAAGCAAAAAATCCATCCGGCTCCAGATTGCCGTCCACAATACATTTTCCCATGCCATCCAGCAAAATCACCACCACATTTTCATACTCCCGCTCCGCAAATTTCCGGTCCAGAAGCCCCAGCGTCTCATGATGCACCGGCGCCCCGAAATATTTCAAAATAGAATTGGCCAGACTCACCGTGCTGTTCGCGTAATCCGGGTATTTTATCTTTTTCATCGTATTCTGCCTCCTCCTGTCTCACATCATTTCTTATGAGTATAACCCGATTTTCCTCCCCGCGCAACTTCTCATCTATCGGAAGTATTTTATTTGCCCCTCTTTCTTCCCTGTGCTATAATCACCTCAGTATTACATTTTCTGCGGCACCCGGCTTTGTTCAGAGACCAGTCCTGCCCGCTCCCGCAGAAATATCTCACCTGGAGGTTTACAAATATGAAAGAACAGCTTTACACGATTCCTCTCATGGATGCCTTCCGTGAAAAGGACGAGTGCCCTTTCTGCTTCATCCATCGCTCCCTCGAGCAGCACGCCATCGATTTCACCCTGGGTTCCGGCGCTTCCTATATGGAGGACGATATCCGGTTCCAGACCGATAAAGCAGGTTTCTGCAAAGATCATTATCAGAAAATGTTTCTCTACGGCAACCGCCTGGGCAGCGCCCTGATCCTGGAAACCCACCTGAAAAAGCTCACAAAGGATCTCAAGGAGCAGATGGAGCACTACAGCACCGGCGACAAGCCCTCCCTTCTGGGCCGCTTGAAAAAATCCGCTCCCGATCCGGAAGCGAAAACAAATAACGTCAGCACCTGGATCCGGATGCAGAACAAGAGCTGCTATATCTGTGAGCAGATCGAGACCACCTACGAGCGGTACCTAGCCACCTTTTTCGAGCTCTTCAAACGAAATGAGGACGAGTTCATGGACCTTCTGAAAAATGGAAAAGGCTTCTGCCTGCCCCATTTCGGCGACCTGCTCTCCGGTGCAGAACGCTATCTGAACGAAAAAGACCAGGCCCGCCTCCGCGAAATCCTCTTCCCCCAGATGATCCAGAACCTCGAACGGATCACCGGCGACGTGGAATGGTTCCAGAAAAAATTCGACTACCAGTTCAAAGACGCCGACTGGAAAGACGCCAAAGACGCCGTCCAGCGTGCCATGCAGAAAGCCGGCAGCGGCTACCCCGCCGACCCGCCCTATATCCAGAAATAACTAAAAACGGCATCCGCAAAGTATGAAAACTTTGCGGATGCCGTTCTCAACATTATCACGGAAACTGATTTTACTGTATCTGATAAATTTCCACTTTTGCTTTTCCTTCTGCCTGGACAGTAATCTCACCTTTTCTTACATCCAGCACTGTCTCATAAGCTTCACTCAAAAGACCGTCATTTACCGTTACTTCCAGAATCTCTCCATCTGAAAGCAGAGAAAGTTTCTCCGGTTTTCCAATTGTATTCATCTTCAGTTCCCGGTAAGTCTGACCTTCTTTGATTTCTTCTTTGTCTGTAAATTCTCTTGCTGCTCCGGCAACGCCTTCTGTCCTCTGTGCGATTCCCTCAATCTTCAAAACACCCTCATGATACAGGCATTTTGTTCCATAGAGATCCACAACCATGTCCTTGTCTTCTTCCAGTTTTACAACAATTTCCACTGCCGCAGGTTCTTTCTGTGTATAATCAACACACTTGTCTGACTTCGAATCCAAAACTGCTTCCAGTTTTTTTACTTTCTGTTCTTCCAGCTCCTGAACGAGTTTCTGTCTGAGCAGATAACCTTTTTCCGTTTTTACCAGAGTCAGCTCTCTGGGAATTCCCATCATTCCCCTGAAATTTTTACCCTGGTTGTTGGTACGCATCCAGGGAATCATGATTACCCGGTCTGTCCCGGCAAAGGTCTGTCCGGCATAAGGCAGCATACAATGGTAAGCTTCCTGTCTGACGCCATCCGTTACAAAATGGGAACCATCAAAATCACCCAGGAAATAGTAGCCGTCTGCGGACCAGAAGATCCATTTCTTTCCACCGCCTTCTACCGGAATCTCTCGGAAATCCGGGCATTCCCAGGCTCCTGGAATGGTAAGCTTCTGTGTCATGACCCAATTTTTCAGATCGCTGGAATTAAAGATCGCATAATCATTTTTATCCAGATACAGCACCATATAGTAAAGTTGCTTTTCCTCATGCCAGTAAACTTTGGGATCCCGGTTATCTGCTTCTATGTGTTCCAACACATTCTCTTCTACCTTCGTCAGTGTTTCTCCCTGATCCGTACTGTAAGCAATCCGCTGTACAAATTTTTTCCCTTTGCTCCATTCAGAAGCACTTCCTGCTACGGTATAAAAGAATACCGGTGTATCCTTGGGAAGTCCCAGAAGACCTCTCTCATTCAGGATCGCACAACCGGAAAACATCGTTCCGTTTTCATCCGGAAACATCACATCCTCTTTCTGCACCCAATGAAGGAGATCTGTACTCTCCGCATGCCCCCAGCTCATATTTCCCCAGTTTACATCAACCGGATTGTGCTGAAAATACAGGTGATATTTTCCTTCACTATAAATCAGTCCATTTGGATCATTGATCCAGCCTGTTTCCGGCACGAAATGGATATATCCGCTGTTTTCCCGCACAGCAGACTCCTTTTCCCGCACAGCAGACAGAAGACTTTCACAAACATCACCTTCGATCCGGATCTTTTGACCCTTCCATTTTTTCACTGGCAAAACTGCACAGAAATCTTCCGGATAAGTTTCCTCCGTATCTACACAGGAAATCTCAAATTCATAAATTTTTTCTGTTCCGCACCAGAAAGTCAGCAACCTTTTTTCTGCTTCCTTCTTTACCGGTACAAGAAGATAATCTTTTGATATCGTAAGTACTTTTTCCATTCTATTAACCTTTCATTCTTTTGAGGGTCTGCCATCTGCCAAGCCATGGATTCCAGATCCTGTCTTTTCCTTATTTCACCGCGGCCATCTGTCTTTCCTATCCATCAGTTTTCCATATGGCTGATGAGGTTCTTCCTGATACCAGTAAGCAACAGAAGCCACATCGTCTTCCCGCTCAAAAAGCCCGCCATAATACACACCGATCTGCTGAATCGTTACCCGGATATCTTTTTCGAACAGGATCGGATCCATAATGTGCCACCGGTAAAAGCTTCTCTGAGGCAGCTGATCGTCATTATGAAAATCATGGTGCAGGAACGTATCATGATGTGAATAATACGGATAGCCTAAAAAAGGCGTACAGAACGTATTTTCCACGGTTTTTCCGTCCTTCTGAGTGGCAAAACTCCAGGCTCCGCCAAAATAGTCTTCTGTTCCGGTTCCGCAGATGGTTGGATACTCTTCATCCCCATCCAGATAGAACTTCACTTCCCCTTCTCCGTACCAGTAGCGTTCCAGCGCAGTCAGTGCCATATATGTCCCAACATACTGTCCCCTGCCTTTTACATGATCCAGTATTACGTAATCCTGACCTTTTTCTGTTATTCTCTGCCTTCTCCACTGAGCATGAAAATATCCGGTGTTTTCCGGAAGTTCATCCGTCAGACAATAATCAATCTGGTAAAAGAATGCCGGAATCGTCTCATCGCACTGATTTTCAATGGTGATTTTAGCTTTTTTTCGGAAAGGCATTGGAAAATAGGAATTAAAACCTCTCGTGGGATTAACAGCTACAGGAAGAGAATTCACGCAATACGACACACCAAAACCGCAGCAGAAAAAATCTCCCAACGGACTTTCCACTGAAGGCTCTTCCTCTCCATCCCAGTACATCCGCAAAACCAGATCTCTTAAAACATATCTGTTGCGCTCACTCGTCCGGTCTGTCACTGTGATCCAGATATGATTGATGGTTCCCGGACCGTCCATTTCTGCCAGTGTTACCGTCTCTCCCGATTTGATTTCCGGAATACAAGGAGAACCTTTTCTGGCAGTTCCAAGATCACTTGCGGCTCGGCCTCCCATTCCCTTTTCTCCCTTACGGTTTTCCCAGTTGATGCTTCTGCTTTGTCCTTTTTTTAATACGGATAGACTGCTTAAATCAAACATTGGATTTTCTCTCCTTATCTGCAAAGAGGCTGTTGCATTTTGCGACAGCCTCTTGTCTTTTTTATTCAGTTAAAACAGCAGCATCTTTTATTTCCACCGTTCCATCGGAAACGAAAAATCCCAGACGGCGGTTCTTCCAGTTATACATCCGGAAACCAAAGGCCACATCATTATTTATATAAAGCACACCTATGGTATCCTGAATATATAAGGCAATTTCATATTCTTTTCCAGGCTCCAGTTTTAACGGTCTTTCCATCTCCACTGCATAGGGGAACATCTGCCCACCCTGTTCGTACATCCGCAGTCCGGAGCGGTACTGGATCCTGTTAAATTGCGGTTCAAACATCAGATAATAGCCAAAATCAAAAGCTTCATCTACCTGGAGGGCCAGTCCGAACCTTGTAGGTGTTCCCTCATAACGAAGTTTTGCTTTGATGCAGCACTGCTCCGGAATCTCGCTTCCAAGTGCGGCAGCAAATCCATCTTCAGAGCTGCAGAGAGTTCCGTCTGCCCGGTGTTCCCAATTGCCGCTCAGACCTCTGATCTCTGTTTTCTCACTGTGATGGAATGCATTCGCCACACTTTCCACGGGGCATACGCCCAGCGTTCCGTCCTCATGCTGCACCAGCTGATGAACGACAATAGAGCCTCCCCAGTTCCAGGTGCAGTAATCTTTTCCGAAATCTTTCCCGGGATCAAAGTCCCAACCGTTTTCACCTCTGGTAGGGTTCCAGCCGTATACATAACGGTGAGTTCCATCAGATCCCGTTTTTGCTGCATAAAAAGCTCTTCCGTCAAACGTATCCCGCTCCGGGCGTATCCATGGGCCCTTCGGAGACCTGCTCATCCGGTAATAGGTACAGAAACCATCCGTATAATTGGAAAACACCAGATAATACCAGTCACCCATTTTGAAAAAGTCCGGGCACTCATTGGCTGCCGGATTGCTTCTGGATGCGTAAAGGGGCTTTCTGTACTCCCAGTGGGAGAGATCGTCCGATACGCACAGTGCCACACAGCCGTTCCGTTCTGTTGCCGCATTTTCCCTGGCTGCCAGGATCATCCACCATTTCTTTTCCTCCTCATTCCAGAATACATGAGGATCTCTCCAGTCAGACATCCGGTAAATTTCTCCGTCCGGTCCAAATTTATCTTCCGGGATGTCCTCCCAGTGTACAAGGTCTTTGCTCGTCGCATGTCTTGCCCACTGGGCCGGCGGGTTCTGATCGAAGGTACAGTAGAACATATGGTAAACACCGTCCACTTCGATCACAGACCCGGTTCCACCCTGAATGTTTGTCGGGGTTTCTTTGTAAATCCGGTTGTCTTCCGGTTTCTTCGGTGTTGCATTCCGTTATGATCTGATGCCAGCCATAGACGATCTTGTCTTTCGGTGCATCCGGATTCCAGTTTTTCAGATAATAGTTTTCGAATCTTTTCGTCTTCTGATTGTAAAACGGAATCACATCTCCGGTTTTCGCATACTCAGGTGTATAAAATAAGTTCATTCGGCCCTCCCTGCTGTCACATGCTGTCAGTTATTGTTTATTGGTGAGTTCATAGAACATATCGAAACCTTTCTGTTTCAGTTCCAGAAGTTCAGAAAGTCCCATGGAATCCATTTTTTCAAGATAAGCGTTCCAGTCTTCATCTGTGATACCGTCTTTCACGATACCTGCTTTCGTCTGCTCTGCATAGTTTTTGAGGTCTGTCTCGATCTCTGCGATTCTTGTGATGTCCTCCTGGTCCATAAAGGCTGCCGGATAGTTGTAATCACTGGTGATTGCCGGAGAGTAGATGTTTTTTACCATCTCGAGACGCGCAGCATCAGAATCTACCATCTTGTCAACATAAACGCCATAGTAGTCAGCAAGAATTGCAAATACATCATAGAGGTTCTGGTCATTTCTGACTTTGCCGTCCTGACCTTCCTCGGTCCATTTCAGCATGCCGTCTTCCATAGTAAATACGTTGGTATAATTTTCATCATCGTAAGTACCAAAGCAGTTCTGGATAGACATGGACGGTTCATAATACTGATCCAGATATGCCAGTGCGATTTCCGGTTTTTCGCAGGCTGCAGTTACAGCTGTTACACCCATATCAAAACTGTAGTAGTTCTGTCTCGGAACATTCACCGTTCCATCCGGTCCTGCCAGAGGCGGAAGCGGCTCATAATCGTCCGTATAATCTCCTGCCATTCCGATTGCCCAGTCATAGAAAAGACCAACTCTTCCGGAAGCAACCTTTGCAGAATAGCTTGCTCCATCCTGGGAGAAGATTTCCGGATCTACCAGTCCTTCGCTGTACAGCTCATGGAGCCATTCCAGTCCTTCTCTCACATCATCCTGTACCAGAGTGTAATAAACCTCTTTGTCATTGCTTACCATGTAATGATCCATATCATCGCCGCAGCCAAAAGAGCCTAAGGTAATGCCCGGATCCTGGTTTACCTGGTTGATACGGAAGGACATGGGAACCACGTCTCCGCTTTCTACGGTAATGTTCTCCTTGAAAGCCTCAAGAACTGTTTTCAGTTCATCGGTAGTGGTCGGCATTTCCAGTCCCAGTTCGTCCAGCCAGCTCTTGTTGATGTAGGGGATTGCTCCGACTACGTTGATGTTCTCCTTCGGGTTCGTGGACCATTCATTGATGAACGGAAGAGTATAAATATGTCCGTCCGCAGAAGTAATAGCGGCTTTTACCTCCGGTCTCTTCTCCAGAACTGCTTTCAGGTTCGGCATATCCTCTTCAATGTAGTCCTCGATGGGAATAAAGATTCCTTTGCTTGCATAACTGAGAATGTCGTAAGGTTTGATATACATTTTTGTAATGACATCCGGCATGCCTTTCTTGGACAGGGCCAGTTTGGATTTCTCATCAAACTGATCAGCCGGGATGGTCTGATAATCTACCTGCACATTGGTAGCTGCTTCCATTCTCTGAACCAGTGCTTTCTTGCTGAAATCCTGCTCGGAATCATTCTCGGCTCTTGTCATGATAGAAAAGCTGTAACTTTCTTCCAGCGGGAAGGTAATGCCGGATTCACTTGCGGATGCAACGGATCCCAGGCTGGCTGCCAGCATTGTTGCCATACACAGAGCGGTCATTTTTTTGTTTGCCATAACTTTTTCCTCCTTTTATATGAGATAAGTGCACTATGCACAGATCTTTCAACCTTTTACTGAACCGATCATAACACCTTTTTCAAAAGATTTTGCAAAGAACGGATACAGTACGATCAGCGGAACGCTGGATATTACGATAGTGGAATATTTCAGAAGATCTGCAAGTTTCGCCGTTTCTGCCAGTTTTTCCATATTGGCCACCAGGTTCGGATTGATCTGGTTCTGGACCAGGATAGAACGGAGAACCAACTGCAAGGGCTGCAGGTTCTGATCATCCAGATAAATCATTGCATCAAAGTAAGAATTCCACATAGCCACGAACTGATACAGGCACAAAACTGCAATGATCGGTTTACATACCGGAATCAGGATCTTAAAGAAATACTGCACTTCTGTGGAACCGTCCATGGAAGCTGCCTCGTAAAGTTCAATGGGCACCGTCTTATAATAAGAACGGGCAAGGATCATATTCCAGACATTCAGTGCTCCTGGCAAAAGAATTGCCCATACCGTATTAACCAATCCCAGCTGATCCATCAGCAGGTACGTTGGCATCAGACCACCGCCGAAAAACATGGTAAATACGAAGATCGCATTGAAAAACTTCTTTCCCATGAAGTCATTCCGTGACATGGGATATGCCGTCAGCAGAGTCACCGTCACCGAAATAACCGTAAAAACGATGGAATAGAAAAAGGAATTCCGGAAGCCTCTCCATATATTCGGATCCTGAAAAACTCTTCGATAGCCTTCCAGCGTCCAGTTCTTCAAATTCAAGGAAACGCCAACGCTGTTCCGCACAGACGGATCCATGATCGAACAGAGCAGAATATAAGCAACCGGTACAACAATCAGAACCGTCAGCAGGATCAGGAGCAGATTTCCGCCCCATGTAACAACTTTATCTTGTGTAATCGTACTTTTCTTTTTGTTATTCATTACGGCTCCTCCTATAATCCTTCACCCTCATTCAGTTTGGAAACAACATAGTTTACTGCCACCAAAAGAATCAGGTTGACAATGGAGTTGAACAGACCTACCGCAGTGGAATATCCGTAATCTCCCATCTCAAGACCAAGACGGTATACATAGGTAGGAATGATATCACTCGTGATCTTGTTCAGATCTGTCTGCATTGCATATACTTTTTCAAAACCGATACTCATGATATTTCCTGCGGATAAAATAAACTGGATCACAATAACAGGCTTCAATGCCGGCAGTTCTACATTTCTGATCTGCTGAATGATCGTCGCTCCGTCGATCTTTGCTGCTTCGATCAGATCCTGACTGACCCCGGCAAGCGTTGAAGTATAAATAATGGAAGACCAGCCGATCGTCTGCCAGATTCCACTTCCTATATACAGGCTTCTGAACCATTTGGATTCAGACATGAAATCAATACTTGTTCCAAAGATTGCATTGATCGGTCCCACCGGAGAAAAGAACAGGCGGATCATACCGGCAAGTACGATGGTTGAGATAAAATACGGAAGATAAAAAACTAATTGTGCATTTCTCTTGATCCTTGCACTTCTCACCCGGTTCAGAAGCAGAGCAAGAATGATCGGCGGGAAAAAGCTCCACAGAAGATTGTAGCCGCTCAGTTTCAGCGTATTGACCAGAAGCCTTAAAAACTCCGTAGATGAAAACAACCTTTTAAAGTTGTAAGCCCCGATCCATTTACTGTCAAAGTAGCCCAGGAACGGACTGTATTCCTCAAAAGCAATGATGATTCCAAGCATTGGAAGGTATTTAAAAATCAGTGTCAGTAAAAGTCCCGGCAATAAGAAAATGATATACAGCTGCCAGTTTTTTCGGAAATACTTACCAAACTGGTTCATATAAGCAGATACTGAACCCGTTTTCTCTTTTTTCCTCATATCCCTCTTCCTTTCTCTTTTCACTTGCCTGTAACTGTCCAGTACCCTCACGACGGCCTCTGGACAGCTACATTTGTTCATTCATAAGTTGCTGTTTGTTAAATCCATAATACTATTTTTCTTCGTCTTGTCAATATACTTTTGTGCATTTTGTTTGTTTGTATAATTTTCGTTTGTTATTTTTAGTATTTTTTTCTCTTCTTTTTTGCTTTTCAGCTTTATTATATTTACATTTGTAAACTTTTATATTCTTGCTTTTTTACATTTTCCATGCTACAATATTTACAGAAACCCAAATGGTAACTGTTCATTCTCTTCACAGTTATCTCAAATTTACTTTTCAAAAGGATAATCGTTATGGCAAAAGCAAAAATATTGGTTCAGGACATTGCCGATGCTTTGAATCTTTCCCGTACAACCGTTTCAAAAGTTCTGAATAACAGCGGATCTGTCTCTCCCCAGACTCGGGAACGGGTCCTCCATAAGGCTGCGGAATTAAATTATAAATGTTATTCCCTGATTCAACCGGTTCTGACAGAAAACCTGGATCTGGAAGAAGCCTTCACTGCCCAGTCCACAGATGCTCCGAAGGAAGAATCAGCCCCTTCCCAACAGTCACAGATTGCTGTCTTTTTCTCCAAGGGAATTGACAAGCAACATATCGGCTTCAATCTTCTCTCGGTTCTGGGCCAGGAACTGAGCAGGAAAAATTACTCTATATCCATGTATTTCATCCAGGAAGCAGAATTTCAGTCTCTTCTGCTTCCTCCTACCTTCCATCTGGAACAGACAGCTTCCATCTTCTGCATTGAACTTCTGGATAAATCCTATTCCCGAATGCTCTGCTCCCTTGGAAAGCCCATTCTGTTTTTTGACGCCTACGCCGGTATTTTGGAAGACAACCTCCCTGCTGATGTCCTGTCTACCGAAAGCCAGTTTCGCCTGACCGGCCTTATCAAAAACCTGATCCAAAAATATCATCTGCAGAAAATAGGTTTTTTCGGCTCCTCCCTTCACTGTCTGAGTTTTTTCGAACGCTGGCTTGGTTTCCGCGCTGCCATTCTTTCCTGTGGTCTGGAGTATGATGAAACCTACAGTATCATTGCAAATGATGACCTCTACTGGGATGACCGCTGGCTTCTGACACAGCTGAAACGGATGGATTCTCTTCCGGAGCTTTTCGTCTGTGCCAATGATGCCCTGGCGTGTCAGCTGATGCGGATCCTTGCATCTCTGAATATCCACTGCCCGAGAGATATCCTGATCACCGGTTTTGACAATTGCCCAATCGCATCCACGAATCAGCCCGGCATTACCACCATTGACCCGCACAGTTCAGATCTTGCCTGGGAGGCGACTTCCCTGATTCTGTCCCGCCTGGAAGAACCGAAACAGCCTTACCGGAATATCCGTCTGCAGTCTTCCGTGATTGAGCGGGAATCTACGCTCCGCCGCTGAGTGCTCCGCGCACTTGAAGCGGGGGAATGCTTATCTGCGTTCAAAAAAGGAGCGGTACCGCAGATTTTTCTGTGATACCGCTCCTTTTTATTTATCCCCATACACAGCAAGACAGGCTTCCATACTGCTTACTGCACCATCATTTCCAGAAATTTAATACAGTTTTCCAGGTTCTTGCTGCTGGACATCACCACTGCATAGACCGGGCTGTAATAAACCATATTGTATTTCTCCCAGTTTGGACATTTCTCCAGATCCAATCTGCCATCATCGGTCATATATTCCTCATATTTGGAATAATCGTCCCCCAGGATTTCCTTCCAGCTCAAAAAAGCTTCCTGCTGCTTGTATTTTTTATAAGTTTCTTCTCCGCAGAACATCATATCTGCTGTTCCGGCTCCCATGACTACCGTCATCTTTACTACTGTATTATAATCATCTCCGGAAAGAAGAGAGGTGTCCACATCCACCACTTCATGCTTGTCCCCGGTTCCTGCATAAGCCAGAAAATCATTCTGTAAAGCTTCCACCTGCTCGTCATGATTATAGTTGGAATCTACCACTGCAATAGAGAGCAGAGACTTCAACTGTGCATTCTGAAACATCTGCACACCAATGGAAATGATAATGCAGATAACCACGATCGCCGCAAACACTCCCTTATAATATTCCAGAATATAACCAACCTTCTGTTTAAAAGTCATGTTTTTCAGCTTTTTCCGCTCATTCTCCCATTTTTCTTTTCGGGTCATATCCGACTCGTATCTTTTTTCCATGATAACCTCCTCAAAAACATATATGGTCTCTATCTTACGTTTTCTAGTTAAACACAATTTAAACTTCCGCGGGGCGAATCTAAAAAAACTGTGAATTTCTCTGATATTTTTGACCACGCCCCGGCACTGTGGTAAGATATTCTTAATAATTACTTTACCCAAGGAGGTCCCATGTTCCAGATTCTGATCGTTGACGATGATAAAAATTTAAAGCGGGCGCTCTCGCTCCTCCTCACGGATTCCGGCTACCGGACCTTTTCCGCCGGTTCCGCCAGGGAGGCGCTCCATACCCTGGAAAAATGCCGCATCGACCTCATGGTGCTGGAGGCAGCCCTTCCCGGCATGGATGGTCTCGCCCTCACCAAACTCCTTCGGGACTGCAAAAATGACCTCCCCATCCTCATGCTTTCCTCCGGAAAGCAGCCCGCCGACATCAAGAAGGGCTTCCTCGCCGGCGTGGATGATTACGTCACGAAACCCTTCGATTCCGAGGAACTTACCCTTCGGATCAAAGCCCTTCTCCGCCGGGCAAAGATCGTCTCCGAGCACCAGCTGGTCATCGGAAAAACCACTCTGGACTACGACACCTTCTCCGTCGCCACCGACGGCCGGGAGCAGATCCTGCCCCAGAAGGAATTTTGCCTGCTCTACAAGCTCCTCTCCTACCCCAACCAGGTATTTACCCGCCTGCAGCTCATGGATGACATCTGGGGCCCCTCCTCCGAGTCCACCCCCGCCACCGTCAGTGTCCACATCAACCGCCTCCGAAACCGCTTCCGCAATGCAGAAGACTTCTCCATCGTCACCATCCGCGGCCTCGGCTATAAGGCACAGATAAAGAAATCCCCCGCCATTTAGCGGGGGAAATTTTTTTACTTAATAAACCTTAATCTCTTTAATAAATGCCTCATCTCTCGCCGCAGTCACCTGTACTTTCAGCCTGGAGATGGTCTCGTCGGAATCGTTGATCAGCGGATTCTGGAAAGCGAAGGGGTCCTGAAGCTGGCAGATCTTTTTGTGCCCGATGCAGGTACCCTGGTAGAGAGGATACTGGCTGCCGCTCTGGAACTCTGCCACGATACGGAAGCTCTCGATTCTCTGTCCTTTTTCGATATCCTCTTTGAGGACTACATATTTCAGCTCTTTGGCCGGGCAGTCCAGTGTGATGGTGTATACCGGCTGAGTCTTGGGCTCGTCTGCCTTTTTCTCGATCGTTGCCGGAAGCTCTTTTCCAAACTCTTTCTGGATCAGCTCACCCAGCTCTTTCAGTCTTGCCACATCGCGCTCATCAATCAGGCCTTCTGTTGTCGGCGGCAGATTCAGATGCATGCAGGAGTTTGCTCCTACGCTGGTCAGATATGTATGGTAGAGACGCTCCAGAGAATGGGGCTCCTCATTTTTGTGCCAGAACCAGCCCGGACGGATCGACATATTGATCTCTGCCGGTGTGAAGGTCAGTCCTTTGGAATAAAGGATGTTCGGCATGGTTCCCAGCTCCTGCTCAGTATTGTAAAGGTAGGAAAGGCTTCCCTCCTCTGCCATGGGACCCGGACCTGTCTGAACATCGCTATAGAAGCAGAGCTCAGAGGGGATAACGGACCACTCTGCATGACGGGCAACACCTGCCTCATTTCCGCACCAGCGGATATCCGGTCCAAAGTCATTGAAAATTACAGCGTTCGGCTGATATTTGTGGATCAGCTCGATATAACGCGGGAAATCATATACCTGTTTCTTTCCGTTGGGGCCTTCGCCGCAGGCATTATCAAACCATACATAGAAGATATCGCCGTACCCGGTCAGAAGCTCGGTCAGCTGATTGCAGAAATAATCATTGTACTCCGGAGTTCCATAATATTTTGAGTTTCTGTCCCAGGGAGAAAGGTAGAAACCAAATTTGATACCGCCGCGGCGGCAGGCTTCTGCTGCCTCTTTTACGACGTCACCCTTGAAGGGGCTGTTTTTTACGGAATGCTCTGTGTATTTGGACGGCCACAGGCAGAAACCATCATGATGCTTTGCCGTCAGCACCATTCCCTTCATACCTGCTGCCTTGATGGCCTCCACCCACTGGTCACAGTTCAGTTTGGTGGGATTGAAAATGGATTCCGGCTCATTTCCCTGTCCCCATTCTCTGTCTGTAAATGTATTCGGACCGAAATGGATGAATGCATATGACTCCATTTCAAACCAGTCCAGCTGCTTCTTGGACGGCTTTACCTGCGCCGCCTCCTTTAAAAATTTCACCATGCTGTTTTCCTCCTTAAAACCCACAAAATAATATCACCCTTCAGGATCTGACTATCCATCAGCCCTTTACAGCACCTACCATAATACCTTTTACAAAATATTTCTGCATGAAGGGGTAAACCATGAAGATCGGCAGAGATGCCAGAACCGTGATCGTCATCCGAATTCCCTTTGGAGAAATAGAATTCGATACCAGCTGGCTCATTCCCGCTGCATTTGTCGTATTTTTAATCTGGTCTGCCAGCCTCTGCGCCTCATTAAGGTAATTATAAAGCAGATATTGAAGTGTAGTCAATGCCTCATTTCCTCTGGTATAAATGTGATTATCGAACCAGGAGTTCCACTGTCCGACTGCGACAAAAACAGCTACTGTTGCAATGATCGGCTTGGACAGCGGCAGGATCAGTTTTGTAAATACGGTCAGATATCCGGCACCATCCAGTCTTGCAGATTCTTCCAGCGAAGCCGGAAGCTGTTCCACGAAGGTCTTGATCAGAACAATGTTATAAGCAGAAATCATCAGGGGCAGAATATATACCCAGAAATTATTCAGAAGGCCATAAGACTTCATAACAATGTAACTTGCGATCATACCACCGCTGATATACATGGTAAGAATCAGAAAACGATACAGGAATTTGCGGAAAGGCATTTCCTCCTTTGTAAAAAGATATCCCAGGAAAGAACAGGACAGCACGGAAGCCACGGTTCCGATGACCGTTCTTAATACTGATATCAGAACCGCATGGAAAAAACCGTTCAGTTCAAAAATATCTTTATAATTGGAAAGTGTAAAGCCTCTGGGCAAAAATACCGGCGGCTTCACATCCACCTGGCTGCCCTCGCTGAAGGTATAAATGATGATATACCAGAACGGGTAAATGCAGATAAGTGTGATCAGAAACAACAGGGCATAGTCACACACCATAAAAACTTTCCGGGACGTTGAAGTCTGGATTTTATTTTTCTTTTTCATGCTATCCCTCCTAGATCACCGTATTACCACGGATCTTCTTTGCTACCATGTTTGCGATTACGACTAAGGCGACACTGACGATGGATTTCACAATACTGATGGCCACACCGTAGGAATAGTCCATGTTCTCCAGACCGATCCGGTATACATAGAGGTCAAGTACCTCGATGGCCGGAGCGGTAACAGCGTTTTTAAACAGCATATACTGTTCATATCCGGTATTCAGGAAGTTACCGACATTCAGGATAAACAGTACTACATATGTCTCCATCATAGCAGGTACGGTAACGTGCCATGCACAGCGGAAATATCCGGCTCCGTCTACCTTTGCCGCCTCATACTGCTGTTGGTCGATACCGGCGATGGCAGCCAGATAGATGATGGAATTCCATCCCAGGGTCTTCCACTGGGCCAGGAACGTCTGGAACCAGTAAACAGAGCCTTTGGAGCTTAAAACAGACTGAGCCTGCTCTGCACCGGTGATCTTTGTAATCACGCTGGTCATAAGGCCGTCTGTGGAAAACAGAGAGAACGCCAGGGAGAAAATGATAACCCAGCTGATGAAGTTCGGAAGAGTGGTAAACGTCTGCACAAATTTTCTTACCGGTCCACTCTTGATCTCATTCAGCAGAATGGCAAAGATCATCGGAAGCGGAGTCAGGATAATTCTGATTCCTGCAAAAATGAAAGTATTTTTCAGTGCCCTTATGACGTTGGCATCCTTCATGATCATCTTGAAGTAATCCAGCCCCATAAAGTCACACTCCAGGATCGGCACACCTGGAACATAGTCAAATACGGAATAAATCCATCCGAAAATAGGAACGTAGTTAAACAGCAGAACGAGCACCATAAAAGGCAGTACCATAAATAATAATTTATACTGCTTTTTCGGTTTTCTCGCAGGAGCCACTGTGACGGTTTTTGATCTTGCCATCTGTTCCTCTCCTTTCTCTTTTCATACAGCAGGCGCTGCTGCAGGATTTCTACTCCATATACAGCAGCGCCTGAATAAATTTTTTATGTCTTATTTGGTCATTCCCTCAATGGTAGTTTTCGCTTCTGCCCATGCATTGCTCCACCATTCAACGGATTCCTCTGCCCCTGCATCCTTCAGCTGAGCGATAAGATCTGCTTTTGCAGCTTCAAACTCTTCATCAGAGGCAGCCTGTACCAGGCTCGGGATTGCACTCATTGTGATCTCTTCACAGTTGCTGTCGATACGAACGATATTCTTCGGAGTAGTCGGAAGACCCATCTGGATTGCGTTGATACCAGTTCCAAGATCAATGCTTGTACCAGCCTCTACACGTTTTTTCAGAGTGTCACTCGGAATGTCGATTCCCAGAGTAGAACACATATCTTTCTCAGCGTAGGTCATGCTGTCGTCCAGCATATCCTCATCATACCAGAGGTCGATGAGACCGCCGTCAGAAGCTACATTATAGTAATCAAGACCACACATAGCTGAAAGGTCACCCTCACCAATACCAGAAGCTTTCCACTCGTCCAGACGGCTTCCGTCTGTCTTCATAGCAACGGTATCAGCAGTCAGAGACGGTTTTCCGCTGTCATCAGTGGTCCATCTTCCCTCAACACCGGAGTCGATGTCTCTGGAGAACTCTTCGCTCTGCAGGTAGTCAAGAATCATGACTGCACGCTCAACGTTCTCGGAATGAGAGGATACGAAGAAGTATTTACCGAACCATCCGCCCAGATTCTTCTCGTTGCCCCATCCAAGGTAGGACGGAAGAGTCACATACTCTTTCAGAGTCTCAGGATCTGCTGCTCTCTGATTCTCATTGTAGGTTCCGTAGTACCAGTTCACGCTTCCGCCAAGGTACTGTCCTTTGTTGTATTTCTCTTTGAGATCCTCAGATTTGGTGATGAAGCAGTCCGGATCCAGAAGTCCTTCTCTGTACAGTTTGTTGTAGAATTTTATGCCAGACCAGAACGGAGTATCTCCTTCCACACCCTCGTCATAGAGGTCCGGTACCAGCTCGTTGGTGGTTACATTCTGTACATAGATACCACCTTCGAGGTTGATGTAACCCTCAGCCAGGCAGCCTTTGTAGAAGTAAGCGTGAAGATGGGAATCGTTGTAAGCGCTCATTGCATAAACGGGAAGTCCATCCTCCGTCTCCGGATAGATCTCTTTCATTTTCTTAAGAGCCTCGATGTAATCGTCATCGTTGTTGATTTCCGGGCAGCCGATCTCTTTGTAAAGATCCCAGCGAACGATGTAACCATTGTTCAGAACAGTTCCATAATTTGCTTCCGCACCGTCGAAGGTTACTCGCGGAGTCACGAAATACTGGACGTCATCACCGTTGCTCTTGTAAGTTTTCATAAGCTCATTGCGGAAGTTCATGTTGTCGGAGAAGATGTTTGGCGCGATGTCCTTGTAATCTTCCAGGTTCACTGCATGTTTTCCTTTTACGACACCCTCAATATTGGCATCATTGACCTGAACGATATCTGTCGTGTTTCCGCCGGAAAGATCCAGGTTCAGGCTCTCATTATCGTAAGTTTTCAGACTCAGGGTTACGTTGAATTTGTCCTCCAGTTTCTGAACGACCTCATTCGGCCATCCCTCTTTGGTATCAGAAGAACCCATGTTGATACCGCCAATGGTAATCTCCACATGTTCGGACAGGTCACTGTCTGTTGCTGCTTCGTCTGCTGCCGCACTGGTGCAAAGACCTGCTACCATCGCAAGTGCACTTACCATAGCTACCACTTTCTTCATTTTCATAGTCTTCCTCCTTTTCATGATCGGGTCTTACTCCCGCCTGCTTTGTGATGAACTTATTTTACCGAAAAAATGACGAATTCGGAATGATTTTTCTTTCCAGTTACTTGTCATTTTTTATGTTCTTTTTATGATTCGATTATTTTTTAGACTTATTTTTAGTTTTTTCTTACATGCATCGAAAAATAAGTCAAGTGATTTTCGTGATTTCTTCCAATAAAACAGCAGAAGCACCTTTTTAGGGTACCTCTGCCAATTTTAATTCTTATATTTTTCACGATTTACCAATAGTTCTCTATATGCTGCTTGCATAAGCCCAAACGCCGGTTTCAAATACGGTCGGAAATGCCCTGGCAACACCGCTTTACTTTCCACATTCATCATTCTTTTTACCGAGGAAAGATATTCCTTGAAAGAATATCCCGGATCTACTCGGATACCCATCCGTACACTGCCATCTTCTTCTCCTGCCTGCAAAAAATCTCCGGTAAAAAGAATTCTTTTTCCTTTACCAACAAATTCATAACACATACTTCCTTTTGTATGCCCTGGCGTATGAAAACAATTAAGTTTGCAGGAATCACTCAATAAAATTTTTTCACTATCCTTAAGCCGCCTTACCCTTTGACATGTCGGAAATGGTTTTCCATATGCAAAAAATATTGTATGATCATCACCTTTTTCTATACTGTCTGCATCCGCCTCTCCGGCCCAGACATGTGCTCCGGCTTTTTCAAACCAAAAGGCATTTCCCGCATGGTCAAAATGAGCATGTGTCAGAAACACATCTGAGATTTGTCTCTTCTCCAATCCCCATGTTTTCATGGTTTCCTGTATCTGGATCCTGTCTGTTTCATCCAATCCCGTATCAATCAGAACCATTCTGTTTTCCTCTGGAAAATCAATTCCGTAAACATTCTGATGTATCTGAAAAGGAAAGCCTGAAAGCAGATAGATATCTGGAAAAATCATCATAATCTCACCCCTTTACAGCCCCTGAAGCCAGACCTTCCGTGATCTGTTTTGAAAATACCATGAAAATAATCATAATTGGAAGGATTCCGACGACTACCGCCAGGATTCTCGCTCCATAATCTGCCACAAACATATTTCCTATGGAAGCAATGACCAGCGGAATGGTAAACATTTTCGGATCATTAATCATAATCATTGGAAGCAGATAGCTGTTCCAGGATTGAAGGAAAGCAATAATCGACAGCGTAAACAACGCAGGTTTCACAATTGGAAGAACCATTCTTAAAAAAATCCCCATATCCGTACACCCATCTAACCTACTGCTCTCCATCAGCTCATAAGGAAAGGCATCACCAATATACTGAGTCATCCAGAATACTCCAAACGCATTTGCAATATTTGGAAGAATCAAGGGAAGAAAAGTCTTCGATAAATGTAATACTCTCATTTCCCATACATAGGCTACCAGACCTACCTCCATCGGAACCATCATCGTCAATATTACCAGTTGAAGTAGCAGTTTTTTATGTTTAAATTCATATTTTGCAAATCCAAAACCTGCCATAGCTCCAAAGAACACCGTTAAAAATGTACTGGATAAAGCAACAATCAGGCTGTTTAACAGGGAACGGAAATAGTCTGCATCCAAAATCGTTTGAAAATTGCTTTTCAAAGATTTTCCCAGTCGAAAAATATCTCCTGCAAAAATCATCTGGTTGTCCTGGGTTGCCATAAAAAACATCAGAACAAAGGGAATCATACTGATCGTTGCCGCTGCGATCACAAACAGATTGATCAAAATACGAACTGCTTTTCCTCTCTGCATCTTCAAGTCTCCTCTCTGTTGACAATTCGGAAATAAACCATCGTAAATATGAGAATGATCACAAACATCAGATATCCGGTAGCAGCTCCATAACCGCTCTGGCCCGCCTTAAAGGCCGTATCCAGAAACTTCATATTCATCGTCTGTGCCGCACTGTTTACGCCGCCCTTATAATCGCCAAACAACATCAAAGGTTCTTCAAAGATCTTCAGACAGCCAATAATTCCATTGGTGATCTGAAAAATTAAAATCGGTTTTAACATGGGAAGGATTACATAAATGATTGCTTTTGGAGTTGAAGCGCCATCCACTTTGGCCGCTTCATAAATATCTTTTGAGATGCTTTGTAAGCCTGCCAGATAAATGACTGCCGTATATCCCACATAGCGCCAGATTGTAACCATGGCCACCAGCGGCTTTGAAAAAGCCGCTGTGTGAAGCCAGTTTACATTTTTATTAATGACACCGATTCCTTTCAGAAAAAGATTTACCGCACCGAAATTCTGATCAAACAGTGTTGCAAAAATCAGTCCAATCGCGATCGGAGCTGTAATATAAGGCAGAAACATCGTATTGCGAATATAACCTTTTCCGATTTTTATAATCCCATAATTCATAAGAAGTGCCAGGATTAAACCAAGAGTCTGAATCGGGATCATAGCCTCCAGTACAATCATAAAGCTGTTAAATACAGACCGGTAAAAAGCCTTATCCTGTAAAAGAGCCACATAGTTATCAAGTCCTATAAACTCCATAGGGCCAAACCCTTTCCACTTGGTCAAGCTGATATAAAAACTGAATAAAATCGGAAAAAGATTAAAAATTCCATAGATTATGAAAAAAGGCGCAATGAACAAAAACGGCCAATTGATACGTTTTTTCATTCTCTATTTCCTCCACTCTTATTTTTCGTACTGAGGATTGGATGAAATAATATCCTCTTCCACTTTTTCTGCGATTTCATCTGCCGTTCCTTCCAGTGACTGTGCAAAAAACGTCATACTGTTGTAAAACAGCGCATCATCCGCGATCGGACGCAGTACGGTCATCTCGTCCATCTCTTTCAGATACAGTTCCGTTACATTCTCACCGCCAAAAAACTCATTCGGCTTATTCAGATAATCGTCCTCATATGCGGATTTAACTCCCGGATAAAAATGAATCAGATCATATTTATTCTGAGCTCCTTCTTTGGAAAGCTCATATTTCATCCAGGCTGCCACTGCATCCTTATTTTCACTCTGGTTATACATTCCCCACCAGATGCCGCCCCAGTTGTATGCTCCTCCTGGAACTTCTGCTACGCCCCAGTTACCGCTTCCCTCCGGATCATTCGGCTCGATTACATAGCTTTGGAACCAACAGGAGCCCGGATAGCAAAATACATTTCCCTGACCAAAAGACGCATTCCATGCAGGAGTCCAGACATCCAAACCAGCATCTATCTCTGCTTCTTTTAATTTCAACATAAGCTCAATGGTATCTGTAAAGTTCTCCTGTACCATCAGTTTGTTCTCGTCACGCCAACGCAGACCCGTCTGATTGACAAGCGGCTGTACTAACGTGTCGATTCCAGGAATCATATTTACTGCACCGCCAGATGATTCCTTTATCTTTTTTCCGGTCTCTATAAAGGAATCCCAGTCGCTGACCATCGCACTGATTTCATCCGGATCGTCTGTTCCGAGATATTCTTTCGCCAGATCCCTGCGATAATACAGCCCTCCCGGTGCAGCAGTATTTGGAATGCCAATAAAAGTTCCATTATCATCTGTACCGATATCTGCCAGATAAGGAATCAGAAGATCTTTGTCGATTTCGTACTGTTCCAGATTCTCGGCAATTCCCATATCATAGAACTTTCCGACATTATTAATCTCCATAGCAAGAATATCCGGCACATCACTTCCGCTCGTGAGAGCAGCCTGCAGCTTCTGCATATAATCATCAGCAGAGGCTACCGTAACAAAATCAAAAGTCACATTCGGATAAATATCATTCATCTTCTGTACCATGTCAAAAAAGTTGGGATCCCAGCTCCAGAAAAGAATATTTCCCGTAACCTCTTCCGGTGCTTTACCATTGACAGAATAATAATCGCTGTCATTGTTTCCTTCTGCTCCTGCAACACAGGGCACTCCCAAAGACAATACCATCATTCCGGCCAGCAACATCGCTATTCTTTTTTTCATACTTAAAGCCCTCCTTTAATTTTTCTGATGAGCCAAGTATAACATTCTGCCAAAATCTTTCTATCGTCCGTTGTTATGATTTATTGCAATTTATTATCTTTCAGCTGATAAGGGCTGATTCCGTTCATTTTCTTGAATATCTTGTTAAAATACTGCGCGCTTCCAAAGCCACACAATTCAGCAATCGTATAAATCTTCAGATTACTGTTGAGAAGAAGCTCCTTCGCTTTTCCCAGCCGATATTCCACCAGATAATCGCTGATATTTTTCCCGGTCTCTTTCTTAAAAATCTGGCTTAAATAAACACGGCTAACCCCTGCATATTCTGCAATATCCTCCAGACAGATTTGCCTTGCATAATTATTTCTGATAAATTCTATTGCTGAAATTACTTTCGCACTGCAGGCAAGGTATTCTTCCCCTCCTTGTGTCAGATCTTTTGCTTCTTTTACTGCCTCTCTGAGATCTTCCCATCTGCAAAACATCCGGCAGGTCACACCTGTCAGCCATCCGATTTCTTTTTCTTGTTTTCTCCTGTAAAAATCAGTCATGATTTTTTTAATAGCTGTTTTCATCTCGGAAACACTGGTTTTATCCGGAGAGGTTAACAGTAAATATAGTTCTCTGTTTTTCATGGATGACAAATACCAATGCCATTCTTCCATTTTATTTACATTTTTATCCAGATCTGTTTGAAAATCTTCGATAAATTTTTCTTTCTCCGTATCCGTAGGCTGCTTTTGCATACGGATACATACCACCATATAGTGTGGATGCAATGCCGGCAGGATTCCTGTCTCCACATATCCTCTGATTTTTTCTCTGCTTAGTGTATCGGAAATCAGTTTTTCAAAAACATTTTCTTTCAGAAGATTCAGGCTTTCCATGCGATTTTCTTCTTTTTGGATTCGTTTTTCTATGCGCCTGAGCAGTTCTTTTAGGTCTTCATCCTCAAACGTGTGTTTTAACAGATAATCTGCTGCCCCACAGCGCATAGCCTCCCGCACATAATCAAAATCTTCGTAACAGGTCAGCATCACAATTTCACAGCCCAGTTCCAGACCATGAATCTCCTTCACCATCGTAAGGCCGCTCATCACTGGCATTTTGATATCCACAAAGATTAAATCCGGTTTCAGCAGAACGGCTTTTTCCAGTCCTTCTTTTCCATTCGCAGCTTCTCCACAGATGCTATAACCATATTCCTCCCATACGATACTTTCTTTTAGCATTCTTCTTGCCAAGAGTTCATCGTCTACAATCAATACTTTCCTCACGTTCTCATTCTTCCCTTCTCATTGGAATATAAAATTCCACCCGCGTTCCCGGATTTTCCTCTTCCAGCCGGACTCCCGCCTCCGTTTCACCATAATAGATCCGAATACGGTAATTAATATTTTCAAGGCCTATATTTTTCAGTCTGCTGATTTCCTGATTCCCCTCTTCTGAAAAAACAGCCATTTTCAACCTTTCATTTATTTCTTCCATCTGTTCTTTTTCTATTCCAACTCCATCATCTCTGATCTGAATTTCAATCCCGGCTCCGCTTCTATGCACCTTTACTTCAATTTTTCCATTTCCTTTTGGCAAAATTCCATGAAATAAAGCATTTTCCACGGCCGGCTGAATGGAAAAGCGCGGAATCAGACAGTCGCCCAGTTCTTCTTCCATTTCCATCGTTACCTCTGCAATATCTCCGTAACGCATTTTTTGAATGGCAAGATACTGTTCCGTCAGCTCCAGCTCCTGGCGAATGCAAATAAATTTTTCAGAACTTAAACTTGCCTTTGAAAGCTGAATCAACGCCGCCGTTATTTCCCGGATCTCCGGCGCTTTGTAAATTTTCGCAAAATATCGGATAGAATTTAAGGTATTATACAGAAAATGCGGGTTGATCTGGGCCTGCAATGCATAAAGCTCCGCATTTCTCTGGGTCTGCTCCTTTTCTACAATTTCCTGAAGCAAGGCTTTTATTTTTACAACCATCAGATTATAACCATGAATAACCCTTGAAAATTCATCCTTCTGGTTATACTCAATTTTCGTATCAAAATTTCCCTGTTCCACGGTTTTCATCGATTCCGTTAAAAGGTTCAAGGGCTGATAGACCGAGTGAATAATCTTCCGGCTGACCAGAACAATCACCGCAAGACAGAAGATAAGGACGGCAAAGGAAAGCCACATCTGGCTGATAATAGATCTTATAAATTCTCCTCGCGGAATCTGGGCTGACAGAGTCCAGCCTGTCACCTGAGACTGTTCCGAAATAGTGACATACTCACTGCTGCTCTTTCTGCTGCCGTTTTCCCACTGTACGTCTTTTCCGGACTTGTTTAAAAACACCTCACCATTTTCATTTAACAGAATCATTCTGCCATCCAGTGGAAGTGCATAATCCCCCACCGCCTCTTCCAAAACTTTGCAGTCTATATCTGCTACAATCGTCCCCAACGGTTCCGTTCGGTCATTGTACGCATAAATCAATTTCGCCACAGAAAAAACTTTTGCAGTTCCGGAAACATAGCCCGCCTTATGAAGCGGCGAAATATTTAAAATTTTTCCATTTTTGGTAATATTCAAAAATTTATCTACCTGTTCTCCTCTGAGTTCCGGGGTAATGATCTTCCGATTTTTGTCCATAAGGTAGACTTTCGTGATATAAGGTCGGGTTGAAGCATACTGTGCGACCACTTTATTCAGTTCCCGTTCAAGGATTTTTCCGTCCAGATCATCCCCGATCTCCTGTTGAAGAATATTTTGCGTCCGCTCATCCGCCATAATGGATAAGCACACATTTGAGGTATCCTGAAAATAGTAATCCATGTTTTTAACACTGAGATTCAGCAGTTCCTTGACTGACGCTGTCATATTTTTCTCCAGCTGTCGGTAAGCCTGCCATCCATTGATCAATTCTGTCAAAGTAAAAATCACAACCATGACACAGGAAAAATATAGAATCATCTGTTTACGAATGGACATTTTTTCTCCTCCTTTTTCCTTAGATTACCACAGTTGCCCGTTTTTTCAATAGAAAAAGAACAGTGGCCCATCTTCCGACACACCTCTGTTCTTCTCTTAAAGCTAAAAACAAATATACACCAATACCCCTCGCTCCGGGCTGCTTTCCAGCCAGATATCGCCCTTTTCTCCATACAGGAGGTTCAGACGCTTCCGGATATTGCAAAGACCGATGCTCTCATTATCCGGCGTTCCTTCAGCAATCTTCTGGTTGACCGCTGCCACTTTCTCCGCTTCCAGAAAGGAGCCGGTATTCTGCACCTCAATGGCAAAACGCTCCGTCTTCCGGATCCGAAGGTAAATATGCCTGATCTCCGCGGAGCTGCTTCCGTGAACGAAACAATTCTCCATCACTGGTTGAATGATAAACCGCGGAAAATCCTCATCCTGGATTCCGTCATCACACTGTAAATGGTATTCCATCTCGTTTCCATACCGAATCCGCATCATCTTGATATAATTCTCCAGGAAATCCAGCTCGTCGCTGAGCTTCCAGGTAAAGCTCGGATTCCTCAAGATCGGCATGATGACCTTGCAGAGAATGACCAGCGAATCCGCCACCTTTGTATTATTCGTCATCATCGCCATCCAGCGGATGGAATTTAAAGAATTATAGAGAAAGTGCGGGTTGATCTGATACTGGAGCGCCAGAAGTTCTTCTCTGGCCTTCTCCTGCTCCGCTGTCTGAAGCCTGGAAATATAGCTTTTCAGCTTCTGGACAGTATGGTAGAATTCCTCGTTCAAATGATCCAGCTCCGGCCAGCCCACCTTCTCGGGATTTTCGATATCCAGCTGCTCCTTTCCCACCATCTCCATCTGATCCATCAGAATCTGGATCGGCCTTGTATACTTCCGGTTCCAGATCAGACAGAAAAAGAGCACGGCAAGAGAGGCAATTCCACCCAGAAGAAAACCTGTTTTCTTAATTCCTCTGGCTTCCCGGAGATATTCATCCTTGGGAATCATATTGACCAGCTTCCAGTTATAATAGGAGAGATCGTATTCGATATTCTGTTCTTCCTCTCTTGGCCGGTAAACCGTTTCCAGATCATCAGGATCCGTGGAGGAAATGATCCTGCCATTCTCATCCACCAGAGCTGCCCGACTGCCATTGTAGGAAACCATGCCATAGCTCTGACTGACTTTTCTTTCATCCAGAGCCACACAGAGATAGCTGTCCCCCTCCGTTTCTTTCGCTTCACCAAGAGCCACAATACCCAGAAGAACCGGTCGGTTGACCATACAATAGAAAGTCTCCGTCTTTCCCACATCCAGACTTTCCCCTGATATCCAATTCACAAAAGGATAGCTTTCTTTACACTCTTCCAGTGCAGCTCTTGTCTTTTCATTGATTTCCATGATGCCGGTACGGCTCTTTTTTTCCGTAGTGGAAACCACACTCCGGCCATCGCCGCTTAAAAAGGCAAAGCCATAGATATTCGTGTCTGCGTACATCATCTGGTCAAATTTCTGGACGATCTCCTGAACTGCCACGGACTTCTCAACAGTGGTTTTATAGGTGTTCGCCGAATACTCCCAGGCCAGTTCGTTATTGGCAAGCTTGGAGAGATAATATTCTGCATTTTTCAACATTTCCTTCAGTCCATTTTCTGTCTCCTGAAAGCTCATAAGGGAAGTTTTTTCATTTGCCGCCGTAAGCTTCTGTATCAGATACATATAGGATGTCCCGAAAAGGATCAGAATCACCAGCAGGACTCCACACAAAATCGACAGGAACCACTTTGTCTTCCAGTTAAGCCGCCATTTAACCCTGTTCAGCAGTTTCATCGGTTTTCTTGCCTCCATTTTACCGGAGACAGTCCGGTCGCTTTCTTAAAGAACCGGCTGAAATACTCGAAATTATGAAAACCATTCTTCTCCGCAATGACCGCGATCTTGAAATCACTGTTTTTGAGATCCTCCATCACTGCTTTCAGCCGTATCTCATTTAAATACTCCACATAATTTTTTCCGGTCTGCTTCTTAAAAAGATGGGAAAAATAGCTGGAACTGATTCCCAACACAGAGGAAATATCCGTAAGACTTAAGGATTCCTGATAATGCTCCTGCATATAGCTGAAGGCATCGACGATCACCTGATCGTACTGGCCGTCCTCTGACGTTCCCAGCTGATTTTCCTTCACCCGAAGATAAAAATCTCTCGGATCTTCCCCTTCTTTTCTCGTGCCCTTCTGCACCCGGAAACGCACGCCCAAAAATTCCTCCACGGAATGGTTGACCCGGTTAATAATATCCTCCGGATTTTTCTGCATTTTTTCCGAAAAAACACAAAATTCTTTTTCTCCAGTCTCCACGATCAGCGCCTCGTTCAGCTGCCGCCGCACCAGATCGTAGACAAATTCCATGGCAAGCCTATTTATTTTTTCCTGATCCTCTTCCTTTAAGGAAAAGACCAGCAGCTCCTCCAGCCGCTTTTTATCCGGAAGGCTCATTTCCTGAGCGCCACCCTTGAGATATTCAGACAGCATTTTTTCCGGACTCAAGCTCTCCTTGCCGGATTTCCTGCCTTCTCTTCCGATCTTTTTCAGGTATTCCGTCGTTTTTGCGAGAATCTCATTGACCTCATCCATCGTCATGCTTGCTTTCAGAATATATCCGATGATCTTGTAGGGGATCATTCTCCGCAGAATTTCAAAATCATCCAGACAGGAAATTACAATGATCGCACATTCCTTCCATCCGGATATCCGTAATCACCACATCCGGCCGCACTTTCTGAAAAAGCTCATAGGCCTGCAGTCCATTGTCCGCCTGGGCCGCCAGCTCCATATCATAAGCTTTCCAGTCAATGGAATTTTGTAATCCCAGCCGCACCAGCAGCTCATCCTCCGCAAACAGTACCTGATACATCGTTACTCCCCCTTTACCGCTCTATTTTTTCATTATATCATTTTAAGTATTTTAAGGAAAGAAAGTTTTCGTTCTTTTGACGGATATCCCCTCATAAAATAAAGCAAAACGCCCTATGGAGCTTCTATGATACATACCCAAAAATTTTTTCATCCCCGTTCTGCCAAATCTTCTTTCCAGGCAGCTTTTCATCGCCCTCACCTTCCGAACTCTGAGAAAATTTCCACCCTTTTCTATTCTTTCTCCCTGAAAAAAATCCTCCGCACAACAGGAATCCTGGCGGTAGCCTTTGTCTTCGGATCCCTGGCCTCACGGGTCACAAGTCATTTTCTGCCGGCTTCCTCTGATGCTGTCTCGGAGCAGGAACTCTACTTTGGCAGCGCCACTCCCCGCTCTGAGCCAGGGGCTTCTGGCGGGCTTGCCGCAGACCTTACTTCTCAGGAAAATGTTTCCCTCAGCTTTTCCGTGGCTGACACCGATCCTGCCACCCTGGACGGTCTTCTTCTCCCCAGTTCGAACTGGGGCTTAAGTTTTCCCAATGAAGGGCAGCGTCCCACCGGAAATGCCTCCATCGAGGAGTTGAACGCCTACAACGCCCACTATGCCTCCAACACCGATGAAAAAGTCATCTTTCTTACCTTCGATGCCGGTTACGAAAACGGCAACACGCCAGCCATCCTGGAGGCCCTGAAGAAACATCAGGTTCCGGCCACCTTTTTTGTGGTAGGAAATTTTCTTTCTACCAGTCCCGACCTCGTAAAGCAGATGATCGCCGACGGCCATACCGTGGGCAATCACACCTGGTCCCATCCGGATATGTCCAAAATCTCCACTCAGGAGGCCTTCTCGAAGGAATTAAGCCAGGTAGAGGATCTCTACAGGGAAATTACCGGCCAGGAGATGACGCGCTATTACAGGCCCCCTCAGGGCATATACAGCCAGCCCAATCTCCAGATGGCAAAGGATCTCGGCTACGAAACCTTCTTCTGGAGCCTCGCCTATGTAGACTGGTACCAGGATAACCAGCCCACCAAAGAGCAGGCCTTCGACAAGCTCCTGACACGGATCCATCCCGGAGCCATCGTTCTCCTTCACAGCACCTCCTCCACCAACGCCCAGATTCTCGATGAACTTCTGACGCGCTGGGAAGAGATGGGCTATACCTTCAAACCGCTGTCTGAGGTTGTCTCCTGATTAACAGTCGTCAAATGCACCAGCACAGATGTGTATATTTTCCTCGTCTCCATAATAAAAAAACAGAGATCTGTATTTCTACAGGTCTCTGTCATAAAAGTGAGGCATCGGGGATTCGAACCCCGGACAACTTGATTAAAAGTCAAGTGCTCT
>ENA-OROU01000698-OROU01000698.1-human-gut-metagenome-genome-assembly--contig:-NODE-698-length-34067-cov-3.404504_pt1 | contig 34067 bp, 19 predicted proteins | sample MGYA00242131_ERZ509054 | MGnify/ENA primary metagenome ERZ509054 (study PRJEB26280, sample SAMEA2338749) | human gut metagenome | biome: human gut; feature: human-associated habitat; material: faeces... | reverse complement strand
TGGCATCATAGTTCTTCTTAGGACTTAGCTCAGCTGTGCGTTACCAGCGGTTGCCTCCCCATGCCTCCGGAATCCGGTTCTTACGTTCCGTTATTTATTATTTTTTGTTTCTTTTTCTTCTCTTCAGCGCAAATCCTCCAGTTCCCAGAGAGGCAACAGCAAGTCCAAGCATCTCAAAGATGTTTGTCGAGTCACCGGTCTTAGCTGTCTTGCTGCTGCTTGTGCTTCCTGAAGAAGTTGTTGTTTTATTACCTGTACCAGAAGTTGTTGTGTTGTTCTTAGATGCTGCAGGTGTTGTAGTTGGTGTAGTGGTCGGTGTAGGAGTTGGTGTACTTCCATCCGCTTTCACCAGTGCTTCAATAGCTTTATTCAGAGAAGCGGCTGCATTATCTACACTTGTCTGGTCTTTCTTTGCTTCCAGTGCGCTCTTCGCATTCTTCAGTGCTGTCTGCAGAACTTTCCAGCTGTCTGCTGTGTAGTCTGCTTCTTTCAGTGCTTCTGCGGTCTGGATTGCTTTTTCCAGAGAAGCGGTATTTACTTCCTGTGTCGGATCGTCGCTGGATGCTTTCTTATAAGTAAAGCTCAGATCTTTGTATCCGGTTGCGCTTACTACGATCTCGAAGCTGTCACCCTCTGCAAATGGTGCTGCATCTGTGATCAGTGTTCCGTCATCATTAAACAGTTTCACTGCACCACGTCCGCTTGCTGCATAAGATTTTCCATTTACAGATACGGAAGTAATATTTTTGATGTAATCTGCAAATTCTGCATCTGTAGAACCTGCTGCTTTTGTCAGACCAGGTTTTTCCGCATTTTCGTTGTAGGATGCAGGAATTGTTTCTGCATATACTTCAAATCCAACGCTGATCGGTGCATATTTTCCACTCTTATCAGTAATAGTCAGTGTGTATGCTCCTTTTTTCACATCTTTCAGGATCAGTTTTTCACCTTTTACGATTGCAGTAGCACCATCTACCGTGTATTCTGCGTCAAATCCTTCCGGAAGAGTCAGACCGGAAATTGTGGTTGCCACACTTGTTTCTCCGTCTTTCAGTTCCGCATCTGCTACAGCAACTGCGCTGGTATCAAATTTTACAGGTACATACAGACCTTTTTCGCCGCCTACCGGGATCTCATAGATACCGTTAGCTGTGTAATAAGTCACTTTATCGATATGCTGTCCCATCATTGCTTTGTAATGTTCAGATGATGTCGGGCAGTTATGTACTGCTGTGGTAAATCCGGTAGCCCATGCCAGTTCGGAAACTCTCCAGATATTTTCCAGGTGACGCATACCGTAATCGCTGCCTTCTTTTGTGCTTACAATAACACCGTAGATAGCTGTTCCTGACGGAATGGTATCGGTCAGTCCATCCAGATCCAGCTGATAGTCACCATATTTGGACTCGGTCATCAGTTCCGCTGTCACACCCTCTGTGATGGTTGTAACTGTTCCCTGTGTTGCTCCAAAGGAGAAGGTTCCATCTTCATTTACGGTCAGCTCTTTGTAGTAAGATGGTTTCTCACTCAGTGTATAGTAGGAATGACTTGCGCTCTCAAACAGGGCATCTTTTCCTGTATAATCTGTTGTGCTTTCCTGTCCTCTGTTGGTAACTGTGATACTTACTTTGGAATCATCGGTAATCTGTGTGTATTTGCTCAGATCCGTACCTGCCGGAACTTTTACCGGGAAAGTTACACCGGTGATCTCATCACCGCTTGCATCCACATGGTAAGATCCGCCTGCCAGAGAACCGGTTCTTACTTTGTTCTTGGTTGCAGATGTAAATGCATCTACTTTGACGTCGTTGTTTACATCTGCTTTGTAGAACTCGTCGTATGGGATGTTCATCAGAACGTAAGTTGCACTTTCTACCAATTCATCCATGGCCTTATTCAGTTTTGTTACAGCATTATTTACCTGTTTCTGTGTATACAATCCACCTGTGGCTGTTTTTAATGCACTGGAGAATGTCTTCCAGCTGTCCGCTGTATAATCACTTTCCTTTAACTCTTCTGCTTTTTTAATTGCTTCATCTAACTGGTTTCTGTCTTTTACCGGATCTGCCAGTACGCTGTTTTCTTCGGTTGCCTGGAAATCATAAGTATAATCTTCATATCCAAGTGCATATACTGTCAGTCTCCAGTAGCCTGTTCCATTGCTTCCTTCCGGAAGTTCACATCTTTCAGATTCTGTAAGACCAAGCTGAATTCCCATGGATTTATGCATCCAGTTATCTGCGGCAAACTTAGTTCCAAATGTCGCAACCGGAGTAGTATAGGTACTGTCATCACCATAGTATGTCCATTTTACTGCCTGCATGCTGGCACCCAGTCCACCATAATTGCCATTGATATCCACACGCAGGAATTCTCCATAGCTTCCACCTGCTTCTCTCACTTCCGGTTCAACACCTTCTGCTTTTACATCTTTCAGCTCTGCACCACTGATACCGGAAGCTGTTCCGGTAGTTCTTGCAGAAAAGCTGAAGCTGTCACCATTTTTTGTTACCGTTTTTAATCCATTAGTGTCTTTTGTTACTGCGGCTGTCAGATTTGTGTAATTTTTCAGACTGCTCTCACTGTATCCACCAGACAATTTTTCTCCGTTTTTTACAACTGCATAGTTCTGGCAAAATGCTTCGTAATCTTCCGATTTCACTTTTACAGGAACATATTTCAACCCGGTTACTACATAATGATCAATGTCATTTTTGTTGTAATTTAAGGTTGTTCCATCTGTTAATACTGCTGTTGTTACACCTGTGTAATATGCAACATCATATGATTTTCCATCTTTCATATAAATAGTTGCATTACACTGGAAGCTTCCACGGTGTAAGCCATGATTTGTTGTTGCACGGGTAACCGTATCAAAAGCACCTTTATCGTACTCATTTTTATTATCCAGTTCAGAAGAGGAACTGCTGTCTCCGGCTGCCTGTACACCCTCCTGTGCCCAGTACTCTGCCCATGTAAGACCTGCATATACATATTTGTATTTCGGTGCATAAGTAAACTTAAGTTCCGGATATCCGGTAGATGTTACAACGATATCAAAGCTTGTGCCATCTGTAAATGCTGCTGCCTCTGTTATCAGTGTTCCATCCGTATTGATCAGTTTTGTTGCCCTACGACCACTTGCCGCATATGATTTTCCATTTACAGATACAGAAGTAATACTATTGATGTAATCTGCAAAATCTTCGTCGCTTGCATCTGCATTTTTTGTTATAGCCGGATTCTCATTATCGTTATTGTAAGATGCCGGTGCGCTGTCAACTGACAGGATAAAGGTTGTTGTCATATCTGCATAGTTGTTATTTTTGTCAGATACTGTCAGCGTATATTTTCCTTTCTTTGCATTTTTAAATACGATTTTTCCGTTTTCCACAGTGAACTCCAGTCCAGCAATCTTGTATTTCGGTGAGAAATCTGTCGGAAGATTGGAAACTGTAATTGCTGCTTCGCCTGCAGACACTTTCGCATTTGCCACACTTACTGTCTGTCCTGCTTTTTTCGGCACATACAGATCAGCTACCGGAATTTCATAGATTCCTTTAGAAGTATAATAAGTCACTTTCTTGATATGCTGTCCCATCATGCTCTTATAATGCTCAGAAGATGTCGGACAATTGTGTACTGCTGTAGTAAATCCGGTACACCATGCAAGTTCTGTCACTCTCCAGATATTTTCCAGATGGCGCATACCATAATCGTTACCTTCTTTTGTACTTACAATGACACCGTAAATCTGTGTATCACTCTGGGAAATGGTGTTCTCCAGTCCGTCCAGATTCAGCTGATAATCGCCGTAAGAAGACTGTGTGGTAAGTTCCGGTGTCACTCCGGATACTGTCTTGGCTGTTCCCTGTGTTTTTCCGAAAGACAGACTTCCGTCAGCATTCAGAGTTACTTCTTTGTAATATTCCGGTGTTTCGCTCAGTGTGTAATAAGAATAACTTGCACTTTCAAACAGAGCCTCTTTTCCTTTGTATGTAGTTGTGCTGGTCTGACCTCTGTTCGTAACAGTAACATCTACCGAAGACTCATCTGTGACTTTTTTATACTTGCTCAGATCAACACCCTCGCCAACTTTTACAGGGAAGGTTACACCAGTAATTTCATCGCCGCTGCTGCCCACATGATAAGATCCGCCTGCGAGACTGCCTGTACGGACTTTATTTTTCGTTGCAGAGGTGAATGCATCTACTTTTACACTGTTATTTACATCTGCTGCGTAAAACTGGTCATATGGAATATTCATCAGGACATATATTCCGGTTGTAACATCCGGTGTCTCCGGTTCTGACGGTTTTCTTTCCAGAGCTTTAACCGCTTCATCCAGTGCTTTCTGGGCTGCGTCAACTGCTTCCTGAGATTCTTTTGCTTCCAGGGCTGCTTTTGCCGCGGTAAGCTTTTCTGTCATATTTGTCCAGGATGCTTCTGTATAATCTGCCTGATTTTCTCCTTCTGCTGCTGTGATGGAAGCCTGAAGACCATCTGTCTTTACTTCAACCGGAGTCGGATCCTGTTTTTCAGCTGCTGACTGGATAGCTGCAAGGGCTGCCTGTTTTACTGCTGTAGCAGTACGGGTTGCACCCGATACTCCATCTGCTCCAATCTTCCATCCATTAATTGTTGCTTCAGTTGCTGGCTGACCTTCCAGCAAAGGTTTTATTCCTTTGCTTTTGTTATAAGCTTTATTAAAATAGCTATCATTTCCTGAGCTATAAGCTGCATCCGGTGTCACTGTAATATTTTCAAATTTTCCATCTTTTACTGTGAGCTCAACAGAAACACCATAATCTGCCCAGTCATCATCCACATCAGCAGCCGGATCTCTGTTTACCTGCGCAGTACTTGTGTACGTTCCATCCGCAGCCACCTGCTCTCCAGTCACCGCAAATGCTGTTACCGGGCAAAGTTCCACTGCCATTGCTGCGGCTACCGCCATGGCCATTGCTTTGGTCCTGACTCTTTTGTTGTTCATAAACTCCTCCTTCTTTTACCATAAAATTTTATAGTAGCTTATTATGTAACTATTCAGTAGCCAATGGGGAGGTACTGAACAGTTACCTTATTATCAAGTTAGTCACTATTTCTACTATTAGTTGATAATATTTATCATTAGTTGTGGCTAACCTATAATCAAAAAAAATAGACGTTATCTCTTTTCTCAGGAATGTACCTGACAGCTGCCTCTCTCTCATGGGCTTTTATCAAGAGAGAAGTACCTGTCAGATACATTCCTTTTCGTTTATTTGTAACTGTTCAGCACCTTCCCGGTAGCTACCGAATAGTTACATTTATTTGTTCTTTCTTTCCGCTCCCGCGCCCTGGCTGACTGCCGGGAGGATTTTACGGCTCACCACGCCGATCAGAATACCTGTGACCGTTCCCGCGATCATCAGCACCGGCAGGTAATAGATCAGCTTCGTATTTTCCAGCACACACATCGCAACCACGATCTGTCCGATGTTATGGGACACGCCTCCGGCAATGCTTATGCCGATCATGGAAAATCCTTTGATCCGCTTCAACAGCAGCATCACCAGAAAACTTAAAATGCCCCCTGCCAGACTGTACAGGATCGACATGCCGTTTCCGAACATAAATCCCACCAGAAGCACCCGGAGTATCACTACCAACAGCACTTCCATCGGTGCCAGGATATACAGCCCGGTGACCGTCACCAGATTGGCAACTCCTAATTTAATTCCCGGTATTCCCAGGTTGATGGGAATCAGGCTTTCCACATAACTGAAGATCATCGCCAATGCCACAAGCATCGCACCGCTCGATACTCTCCGGCTGATGCTGGCCAGACTGCGTTCCCTGCATCCATTTTTCTGCTGTTCCTGTTTTTTCATCTTCTCGTTTCCTTTCGGAGTATGTTGCTCGTAACTCTTCCACGACTTCACAGTCACCTTCTGAATCATTACGATTTCTCATCTTTCTTTCACTTCGCAATCGTATCCGGCACCAGCTCGTCATCAGCCGCCTTCCTGTCCGTATCATTCTGACGGATCACTTCCACCACCAGTTTATGGGGCAGACATACGATGGTCTGTTTCTGGCCGCTGATCCTGCCCTGCTCCTTGCAGTAGCCGTCCGGGCAGTCCGCTTCTTCCATATATGCCTGTCCGTCCTCGATGCGGATCACATTGTGAAATTCTCCTTCAGTAACTTCGATCGTCTGATCTTTCTCCAGCGGATAAGTTCCATAGATTTCCCCGTTCACGGTAATCTGTACCTGATCCCCCTTCGTCTCTCCGGTTACATGCATCACCAGAAGCATTACCAGAGCCACCAGCACGATCCCTCCTGCCAGCAGGATATCTCTTTTTTTCATATCTGCTCCTTATCTGTCATTTTTGAAAAGCGCAGATCTTACAGTCCCAGCCACAGACAGATCCCAAGCAGGATCAGTGCACGCAGAATCGTGAACCAGAACTCATTTCCTTTGAGCTTCCGGATTCCGCAGTGAATGTGCTTCTGTGGACAGATATCGATACACTTCTGACACTGGTAGCAATCACCGCTGACAGCCCAGTCACCATCCGACGGAAGGCCGATCTGAGACGGGCAGGTCTTCGTACATGCTTTACATCCTTTTCTGCAGTTTTCTCTCGTTCTGTGAAGGGAGAAAAACGGCAGTACCGGAAGCAGGGAAAATACTGCTCCCATGGGGCAGAAGAACTGGCAGAAAAACCTTTCCTGTACACACATGCCAGCCATCAGAAGGAGCAGGATCACAAGGCCGATCCCATAGCCTCCCAGCCGGAAGTTTCCTGCGTGGATCATGGAAAATACATCCCACGGGCTGGTTCCCTGTGCTTTTCCATATATTCCAGAATAACACAAAAGGACAATCAGCAACAGTACCAAATATTTCATATAACCTAAAATCCAGACTGCCTTTTCCGGAATCTTCACCGGTTTCTTTTTCCGTTTTTTGCATACTTTTGTATACAGCGCATGCAGTGCGTCTCCAAACGCGCCAAACGCGCAGACAAATCCACAGAAGAATCTGCCAAATACCATAGTGTAGAGACAAATCACCAGAAGCACCGTCACAAACGATGTCATAGCAACCTTCTCACCTGCTCCTATCTGGGTAAAAATGTATTTTACCCCCGCAAATGCTGCGGTATAGACAGATGGAATAAATATAAAATAAAGAAGCTGAATCAATGCCCGCAGCCAGGTATGTATTTTTTTTCTTTCTTTCGCTGTTAGATTATGTATATCCATAATTGCTGTCTTAATCCTCCTGGTTTGCTGCTTCTTCCAGTGCCTGTGCCACCGCTTCTTTGATACCGGTGGAACTGAAGGTTGCGCCGCTGATGGTATCTACCTCTGCACTCTGTGCTTCAAGGATTGACGGAATAATATCCTCTGCCATAGAAAGATATGCACCATCTTCTTTTTCTGCCGATGTGATATTGATTTCAGAAATTTTTCCGTTTTCAATGATCACTGCCACATCTATCGATCCGCCAAATCCCTGTGCTTCTCCGGTATAAGTTCCGTCTTTGTAAGCACCGTCTGTGGTTGTGCCTTCCTTTGCTGCATCGACTGACTGTTCCTGTTCCAGTTCCGCCTGCTGCTTTCTGAGCTGTTCTTCTGCCTGTTCTCTTTTGTCGAGTACCGTGTTATATCCGTTCAGGCAGACAACGACAGCCACCACACTGATCGCTCTGGTCAAAAATTCTCCCATTGTCTATTCTCTTTTCTTTCTTGTTTCTTACTGCCTCTTTGCGTTATTTAATGCCTGCTGGCATGCATCGATAATTGCCTGGGATGTACAGGTCGCTCTGGATACCGTATCGATGCCATCCAGATTACCTTTTTCCGTAATCTGTTTTACCACACCCGTCTTGCTTGATGTTCCGTTGACCGCTTTATTAATGTAGCTGTCGTTACCGGATCCTCCGTCTCCATACACATTATCAATTTTTATAATCTTATCATCTTGAATCGTCACCCGTGCAAACAGATTATATGCTTCAAAATCCATATCTGCATCCGGCAGACAAAGTACAGTTACCGGATATACACCATCTATGTAAGTACTTTCCGGTGGAAGATCCGGTTCCGGATCGTCATTTGTTCCATCCGAAATCTGCAATTCTGTGACTGCCTGATTTAACTGCACTGCCGCCTCATCAAGCTGCGTCTGTTCTGTCGCGTTTTTCAGTACCTTTCTGGCATCCTTCAGACGAACCTTTACAACTGCCCAGCTTGCAGAAGTATAGTCACTGCCGTTCAGTTCGTTGACCGCATCGATTGCTTTTTCTACTTCCTCTGTATTCAGCTGTACTACATTGTTATCACCATCGGTGTCTGTCTCTCCGTTGGTGACACGTTTTGCTTCTTCCAGCGCATTCTTCACCGCCTGGATCAGTCCCTTAGAACTATAAGTAGCACCGGATACGGTATCTACCTCTGTACTCTGTTTTTTCATCATCTGTGTGACCACATCCATGGCACGGCCGAAGAAAGCATCGTCATCCTCTTCTCCGATAACCAGAACTGCCTTCAGTGTCTTTTCCCGGATCACGATGGCGACCGTAATATCGCCGTTATATCCTTCTGCGGTTCCGTAGTAAACGCCCTCGTTATACGGGAGTGTTCCTGTAACCGCTGTTGTACTATTTTCTGTATTTTCTTTATTTTCCGTGTCTGTTCCGTCAGAACCGGAGTTGCCTCCTTTTTCCGCAGATGCAGTCTCTGTCACTGCTGCCTGGCTCAGTGCATTCCGCACCGCCTTAATGATTCCGTTGGAACTGAAGGTTGCACCGGATACCGTATCAATACCATTAGTACTCTGTGCACCCAGGATCCGATTGATCACCCCGGAAGCCTTCTGGATATATTCACTTCCATCATTGGTCTCCACGATCTGAATATTACTGATCTTTCCACCGGTGATCACAACTTCTACCTTCAGATTTCCGGCAAATCCTGTTCCGGTTCCGTAATAGGTTCCATCTTTATAAGCTGACGGTTCCTGTACGCTTCCTACTGCCTCCGGTGTTGACTGGCTCTGGCTTGTGGAAGTTCCTTCCTGTGAAGAACCCGTCGTACCACTGTCTTTTTCTCCAGTCAGTGCATTTTTCACCGCACTGATAATTCCTTTGGAACTATAGGTTGCACCGGATACCGTATCTACCTTTGTACTCTGCTTTTTAATAATCTGATCAATCAGACCTTTCGCCCGTCCGAAAAACGGTTCATCATCAGAAGCGCTCAAAATCTCGATGGATGTGATCTGTTTGTCTTTGATCGTAACCGCTACTGTGATATTTCCCCGATATCCGGTTCCACTCCCCTGATACACACCATCTTCCAGATCAAAGGAACCCTTTGCCTGTTCCTCTTCTTCTGCCGCTTCATCCTCTTTTGTTTCTTCTTCCGTGCTGGTCTTTACCACCGGTACTTCATCCTCCTGCTCCTGTGTATCCTCCACAGACGCTTTCGTCTCGTAAACCGGCACTTTATATCCATATAAAGATCCTGCCACACATGCCGCCACAACCGCAGCGGAAACAACCGGGGCAAAGGGTTTGCATTTTTCCAGCATTTCTCTGATGTCCATCTGCTTTCTCTCCTTTGTTTTCGAGTATTTTTATGTACTGACTTTGTAACTGTTCAGCGGCTTCCCGGTGGCGAGCCAAAATGCATCTAAACGTCTTCTGTGATCACATTTGTACTTGTATGTTTAGGGATTTTCGCATAACTTTTATTTATGAATCACTGTTACATCCATATCCGTAGTCAGACTGTCGGCGATTCCTTCTGTCACATACAGCTTTCCATCTGCAGTTTCCATGATCGTCTCAAATTTCTCACTGTTTTCCTTCCAGAACTGTGCCGCTTTCTCTTCTCCCATGATAAATAAAGAAGTTGAAAGCCCATCTGCCAGAGTTCCGTCATCGCTGACGATCGTTACAGAGATCAGCCCGCTGTCTGCCGGATATCCGGTTGCCGGATCAATAATATGATGATACGTCACGCCATCTTCCTCAAAATAACGTTCATAACCACCGGAAGTGATCACCGCCTGATTTTCAATCTCCAGAATACCGAGATAATCTTCCGTATCATCCGGACTCTGGATCGCTACTTTCCATTTGCTGCCATCTGTTTTACATCCCAGAGCCTGTACATTACCCCCGAGATTTACCAACCCGCTTGTCACACCGCAGTCCTGATAGATCTGCATGATCTGAGCAGAGGTATATCCCTTTGCGATCCCACCCAGATCGATCTCCATGCCATCCCGGTCAAAAGAGATTTTTCTTGTGTCTTTGTCGTAATTCACTTTGGACGCATCGGCAAGGATCAGCTTTTCTTTCAGTGTCGCATCATCCGGCACATGATACTCCTGCGTCGGAAATCCCCATGCCTGCATCACCGGGTAAATCGCAATATCAAAGGCTCCTTCTGTCTTGTCATACAACTCCAGCGCCCGTTCCACCAGATATCCGCCATCTTCAGAAAGTGTTGCCTCTCCTTTCTGATTCAGCTGATAGATCTCACTGTTCTCATCTCCGGTGGAGAGAAGGGCATCAAGAGCTTCCACTCTCTCTGCCGCCTTGTCAACTGCCTCCTGAGCATGCTCCCCATATGCGGTCAGTGTCATATAGGTGTCCATAGCAAAGAGATCCCGGGACACTTCTGCATCCTGACTCTCGTCGTCACTCGATGCTTCCGTTCCCGAACTCTCTGTTTTCTCTGTATCCTGCCCTGTGCCCTGTCCAGATACCTGGGCAAGTGTTTCCTGATTCGTTGTATTATTCGCCTCTTCCTTCGTTGTCTTACCACATCCGCTGATCACAAACGCAGGGATCAGACAGACGATCAATGCCTTTTTAAAGTTCATTCGCCAACCTCTTGTTAGTCCTTTCTAATTTTTGATAGTATATACTTAGTTGCTTTTCTCTGTCAACTATAATTTTCTTATTGTACATATTTTCTCATATTTTTCTCTGATGTCGAGAAATTTTTTATCTTTTTCATGTAATTGTTCAGTTACTTCCTCTTCACAGTTCTTTCCTTACCAGATTTTTACCCGGATGCATTACTTCTGTATCTATTACTGTTCTCGACCTTCTCAGTAACACGCTCTAGCGATATATCTCAGCTTTTCTTTGATCTTCGCTCACAAAAAGCGTCTTGCGGAATATCACCAGCGAAGATTAACCTGTGTATATCCGTTTCGTCATATTCACCAGTGCTTTCTTGCTTTATCAGTGTGAACTTCCATATTATGTAATTTTTTACTTTTTGGAAGCTCAATTATTTTACAAATCCACCCAAAATTAAACATATTTTTTTCTATTATTCTATGCATTTTTACTTTTTTCTGTTATAATAATTTATAGTGAGAAATTGACTTTACTTACACTTGGAGGCTTGCAGATAATGAATAAAAAAAACGTTATAAACACACCAGCTACACATTCGGTTTCATCCGATTCTTCTTCCGCACGACGGAAAACTGAAGTCTCCGCCCAAATCACACTATCGGATTCGATTCTAACCGGAGCGATTGTCGAATATCGAAAAGCAGGTTATAACTTTATTCGACATATGCATACGAACATTGAGATCTATCGGATACTTTCCGGAGAATGCTATATGGATATTCAATCGGAGACCCTTCATTGCACGGAAGGTGATTTTATTATGATCCTGCCGGATGTGGTACATTCCTTTTATTTGAATGATACCTCAGACTGCGAATTCCAGCATATTCATTTTGATCCGAATATGTTTTCCACTGTTGTGCTTGAAGATGACGGGATTTTCCCGATTACCCTTCTTCATGCCATACTGTTTTCTTCGCATTTTTACTACAGGCTCAGATCGGATGCTGTGATTGACGATCATCTTCAGAAGCTTATCGACTTGCATGCTTCTTATGAAAGTATGTTTACAGCTGCCAATCTTAATGTTTCCATGATGAATCTGATGCTCTATATTCTCGATCATACGAATCCGGTACAGGAATACGCTGATCCCAAGCTGAAGAACAGTTACGTAGCTTATGCACTGAATTATATTCATGAACACTATAATACCAAGATCTTACAGGAAGATATCGCTCAGCAATTACAGATCTCTGTCCGCTATCTGAGTAAGCTTTTCAAAAGCTATATGGGAGTTACATTATCAAACTATATTAATATTTACCGCATCAACCGTTCCATCCAGCTTATGCAGACTACCAGTCTGACGCTGACGGAGATTGCTCTGCAGGTAGGTTTTACAGACTCCCAGCATTACTCGAAGGTGTTTATGAATATCATCAATGAGGCACCATCCCAGTACAGGAAGGCAATTTAGTTAACGATTCAATGCCATTATCGAAGTCAATAATATTCCCTTCGATAATGGCATTTTGATATTCTAAAGTATGATTTCGCAGGTTCTGTTAATTGCATAAAAATAACGCCACCGGATATCCGATGGCGTTATTTTTATGCCTTGCTGCCTGTATGTTCCATTTCCGGCATACCTGCATTCTTTTTCTTTAGGCTTTTCAGACTCTCTTCCAGATCATACCCCATCTGTTCGCTTCTCCAGTTAATGGATTCTTTGCACAAACAGAAAGCTCCAAAAGCACAAGCCAAAAATATCATGGTTGTTAAAATAATTATAAATGTAAACATATTTACTCCATCTCTTTTCTATTTGCCAACTAATCCAAGACCGTTCGGATGCGCATCTGAGTTCCGCATCCGAGACGATCTGTTAACGCCTGCTCAAGAAATTATCGTAACTGCGTAGTATCCAGAGCGTGTCTGAAAAAGGCTTTCTATTCCTAATTAGTGAGCTCTTTTTTTCTTCACCATAACCATAACAACTCCGGCTGCCAGGCAAAGAACTACCAGTCCGACTACATTAGTTGTATCTCCGGTTTTGGCTGCTTTTACGGAGTTATTGTTTCCGCTTACAGTTTTTGTTCCGGATGGTGTAGTGGTGCTTCCATTGTTTCCGGAACCTGTGTTGGAAGTTCCATTGTTAGTGCCCCCATTTGTGGAACCGTTGTTGATGTTCTCGTTGGTTGGATCTTTCTTAGGTTCTTCTTTCTTAGGTTCTTCTTTTTTAGGTTCTTCGTCTTTCTTATCTGCTTCTTTTACTTTCAGTTCTTCTTTTGCCTTGTTTACAGCATTTAAAGCAGTAGCCACTTCATCCTTAGTTGCTTTCGGATTACCAAGTACTTTCTTGGCTTCGTCAATGGCTGCCTGGAGAGCTTTCACAGAATCTTCGGTGTACTTATCGGTTTCGCCTGTCAGTTTTGCTGCTTCATCAACAACATTTCTCAGATTTCCTACCTCTACCAGAGCTTCTTTTGCTGCATTTACAGCTTCCAGCGCTTTATCCACAGTTTCCTGTGTTGCGTTTGTATCCTCAAGTACCTCCTGTGCTAATGCAATTGCATCTGTAAGAGCATTCCGGGATTCTTCGGAATATTTCTCTGTGTCTTTCACAAGTTCTTCTGCTTCTCTGACAGCATCTTTCAATTTATCTGTTACAGCCGGTACTTTAATCTTTACCAGAGCTTTCATTGCTGCCTTTACAGCCTCTGTCTGTTTATCTACGTTTTCCTGTGCTGCGTCTGCATCATCCAGTACTTTCTGTGCTGCATCAATAGCTGCCTGAAGAGCTTTCAGAGACTCTTGTGTATAAGTTGCTGTGTCTTTCACAAGTTCTCTTGCTTTCGCAACTTCGTCTTCAAGAGTTTTTGTATCAACTGCCGGTTTCTTCGGTGTCAGATTTCTTCTTGCTGCTTTTACTCTCTGCATTGCAGCATCAATTTCATCCTGTGTTGCAGTTTCTGAAGCCAGCACTATCTCTGCTGATTCAATTGCTTCGTTAAGGGCGTTCAGAGACTCTTCCGTATACATTTCCGGATCTTCTAAGCCTTCAACAAATGCTTTCGCATCATTCACAGTTTTTTCAAGTTCAGCTTTCTCCGGTTTTTCAACAGAAGGTTCTTTTGTTTTCAGATTTTCCTTCGCCTCTGTTAAAGCAGTTAAAGCATCGTCAACTTCTTTCTGCGCTGCTTCCGGTTTATCCAGAACATCCTGCGCTGCCTTCATGGCATCTTCAAGCGTTTTCCAGGAATCTTCTGTGTATTTCTCTTTGTTTTCTTCGCTTGATGCAAATTCCTTTGCAGCATCAACAGCTTTTTTCAGTTCAGTTTTATCAACCACTGGTTTTTTTACTAATGCGTCCATTGCAGCATTTATAGCTGATGTCTGCGCATCTACAGTCTCCTGTGTTGCGTTTTCATCATCCAATACATCCTGAGCTGCATCAATGGCTGCCTGAAGAGCCTGCAGAGATTCTACGGTATAGGTTTCTGTCTCTTTCACAGTCTCTTTTGCCTGATAAACAAGAGTTTCCAGTCCTGATTTGTTAACCGGTACTTTAATTGCTACTAATTTAGCTTCGGCATCTTTTACAGCGGCTGTCTGAACATCTACCATTTCCTGTGTCGCATTTTCGTCATTCACTACCTCAGCTGCTGCATCTATCACCTGTTTAAGAACTTCTCTGGATTCAGCTGTGTATTTGTCCTCTTGCGTTGTTTTGACACTTGCAAGTTTAATTGCATTGATCAGTGCAGATTTATCTGCTTTCTTTACCAGTGCAGCAATCTTAGCTTCTACATTTGCTTTTGCCGCATTTACTTTATCCTGAGTAACACCTGCTGTATCATGAACTTCCTGAGCTGCATTTACCGCTGTTTCAAGATCTCCCCTGGATACTGGTGTATATGCATTTTCCTCTGCAAGTTTATCTCTTGCAGTTTTAAGTACTGCCTCCAGTTCTGTAAGATCTGCTTCATCTGCAGTTCTTTTCAGCACGATATCCAGTTTGTCCAGCTGTGGCGCTTTGCTTGTATCCGGTGCTGTAAGGATCAGGGTTCCTGCTCCTTCTGTTGTCACTTTGATATCCAGCGTGAATGTCTTCACAGTAAGTGCGTTGCCTTCTTTAGTTGACGGGCAATCAACCTGAGCTGCTTCAATCTTATTGTCCGCTTCAGAAATCGCAAGTTTGTTTAACGCTCCGGCACGGTAAGTACCTGTTACTGTGTAGGTTCCGGGAACTACTGCTGTGTAAGCATATTTTGCATAATCTTTGTATGCCATACAGTTCAGGAATTTCCCATTACTTGCCCAGTCTTCAGAAGTAATAGTAAGCGGCCAATCCGGATCCGAATCTGAATCGTTGCTATTGATCAGTTCTGTAGCATGCTCTGCTTCCAGGGTCTTGGTCTCTCCCTTTTCTCCCGGGAATCCAAATGGATTTTCTGCTGTATAGTTCGTAAATGCAAATGTTGCTTCGATTGTATGAGTGCTATCTACGCGATCGAATGTATAAGTAGTTTTCTTTCCTACCGATGTTCCATCCACTTTTACGTCTGCAATCTCATATCCGGCTTTTGGTGCAATCGTAAATGTTACACTTTCATCTTCTGTAACAGTTACTTTGCCTTCTGCAAGGCCATCTGCTGTGATGGTTCCGCCTTCACCTGCTGTAGCTGTGATGTCAAAAGATCCCAGCGTAACATTCCGCGGGCTGATGATGAAGTAGTCAATTCCAGGACCCTTATTGGTATCCGGGGCTGTAATAGAAATCATTCCATCTCCGGGTGTTACTACTTCAATATCAAACTCTACAGTTCCGAAAACAACGTTTCCATTCTCTTTGGACGGGTTAACTACAACTGTTTTTTCTGCGATCTTTCCAGTTTCTTCTGTTATCTTAATACCATTTTTGGCATTTTCAGGAGAACCGCTGCGATATCTCATGACCACATGGTAGGTGCCGGCTTTGTCTGCGTGATATGCATATTTCAGGACATCCTTGAATGCCATATCTGTGACAAATTTTCCATTGCTTGCATCGTTGTTATCCGCAATCTTCATCGGCCAATCCGGATCAGAATCTGAATCATTGCTATTATTTAACTCTGTCGCAAATTCTGCTTCCAGCTTAGCGCTTGTTCCCGGTTTCCATGGGAATTTGAATCTGTCAGTTTCTGTATACTTTTCACGTGCTACAAGTGCTTTCTTTGCATTTTCCAGTGCTATGTATGCATTTCTGATAGTTGCTTCTGTTGCTTCTTCGTTTTCGACAACTGCTCTTGCTGCTTCCAGTGCTTCTGCATATGCACTCCAGCCTTCTTCCATGTACAGATTTTCCTGCGCTTCGTCAGGAGACTGAGTAATTAAAGTGTTCAGTTTTTCTTTTGTAATACCATCTGCATCTTTGATTGTGATTCTTGCAGAACTGTTGAAACCAATGATTGCATTGTCCGGTGTTTTCTCTGTCAGTTCGATAGAAAACACACGATCGCCGGTCATGTTCGTATTACGTCTTGTCTCTGCTGCTTTAACAGTTACTTCAGCTTGTCCATCATTCAGAGTAACTACCGGAGCTAATTCTGTATTAAAATCATCCTGAATTGCACTTCCCGGGTTAGGCTGGATCTTAGCTGTGATTGTTCCTTTTGTTCCACCTACACGTTTGATTTTCACATCCAGTGAAGATTCTTCATTCATTGTGTATGCAGAATCTTCAAGTTCAATCATTCCAACGCCACCGTTGTTGATTACGTAAGCTGCTTCCACACCGATTGCTGCATTTGTTTTTGCTACAAGCTTTAATGTGTGATCGCCATCTTCCAGATCACCGGATACAAAGATCTTTGCTCCTGTAGATCTGCTTTCCGCATGTGTATTGATCGTTTCTACCAACTGATTATCAATATAAACATCAGCGGCACCATGACCCGGGTCTGTTGTTCCCATCAGGTATACTTTTGTTCCGTGGAAGTTATAAGTAAAGCTTGCGTCAGCTCTATTGGACCAGGTATTCTGTCCGTTGATATACTGGCTGCCTGTCTGTGGATTCCAACCTGTGCTGAATGTAAAACTATTATCATTAACGCTGGTTGTTACCATACCTTCCGGCGCTGCTCCTGCCAGCTGGAATCCTTCGCTTGCTTTGTATACACCAACTTCACTTAACATCGGAACTTTTCCATCGGTTGTTCCTACTGTGATCTTAACCTGAGTTGCTGCTACCGGTGCAGTTCTAACCAGTCTCTTTGCACCAACAGTTACTCCACTTTTCAGTGTCTGCCACTGTGCATCGTCAGATGCTTTGTACTCAACTTTATAACTGTTGATGTGCTGTCCTTTCTGAATTGCTTCTTCGAATGAAACCACATCGAACTTCTTCGCTGTATTCCATTTAATGGTCAGACTTCCGCTTGTTGTACCATCATTTGTTGTCCAGTATGTGGCATCATTTCCATCTACTACATTTCCCGGTTTGAATGCAACATCCTTTCCACGAACATCAGATGCTACAATTGTGGTTCCTTCTGCTTTTGCCAGATTGGTTCTGAAAGACTCTTCCACATTCTGACCGAATTCTCTTATTCTGTTCAGGATCGGCTGATCTACTGTACCTTTGTTGTTTGGCGGTACATTCAGAAGCATAGTTGCATTGTGTCCTACAGAATCAAAATACATGTTTGCAAGCTGTGCAACTGTCTTTGGAGTACATTTTTGGGTTCCCCAGAACCATCCGGATGTAATACGTCCGTCACACTCCGGTACTGTCCATTTATTTCCATCTGCGTATCCGATGGTATATGGTGTAGTTCCGTTGCTATCAATTGTATTATTTGCTACATTTACTTTGGATTTTGCCCATGTGTTTTCGTGGGCAACACCATCTTCATTTCCGATCCAGCGAACGGTTGTATATGCCTGTGCTCCGAATAACATACAGTCAGCAGCATTACCGGCTTTTATTCCCTGGTGTGTCTGAATTGTATCGAACCATTTTTCAAATGTATATTCCTGTGCGTTTGCACCACTTCCTTTGGCCCCATCCATCCAGACTTCAACAAAGTGCCCTTTGTTACCGTACTTTGGATTACCAAGAATTTCTTTTAACTGATTATTATAATACTCATTGTAATCTAATACGTCATTTTCCTTTGTTGTTGGATTTCCATTAGCATCATAATAACCGTAAGATGGTTCATGGATATCCCACGGAGACAGGTAAAGACCCATGTCCATATCATATTTTGAACAGGCAGCTGAGATTTCCGCAAGAACATCTCCCTTACCATTCTTATAATCCGTATTTTTGATACAGTAATCTGTGTATTCGCTGTTCCAGATACAGAATCCGTCATGGTGCTTTGCTGTTACGATGATTTTCTTAAATCCTGCATTATGTAATGTGCCTACTAATGTATCTGCATCAAAATCATTTGTCAGTGTGAAGATTTCATTTGGTTGTTTCTTTCCGTAATGCTCTCCCCACTCTACTTCATTAAATGTATTCGGTCCGAAGTGACAGAATGCTGCCAGTTCATCCTTCTGATATTTGTACTGATTCGCGTCCGGTACAACTTCGTCCGATGCCGGTTCTGCAGTTCCAGTGGTTGTGCATTCGCTGTCGGTTATTCCATCCGTTCCTGCGGATACCGGTACAGGGTTTGCACCGATAGAGCCTAATATGGTAGAAGCACCAAGAACCAATCCCAGAAATGCTGAAAGGGTCTTTTTCCTCATTTTTTTCTCCTTTTTGTTGGATGTTACAGACAGGAATCAGTGTTTTCTGATTCCTGTCTGTTTTAATTACTTATTTTTATCCTTGTATCCTTCAAGAGTGGGATGTTCTTAATCCTCTCTTTTACGTTTTACAACAACAGTTCCTGCAACCGCAGATGCTGCCAGGGTAAATAACCAGGCTGCTGCATTGGCTGTATCACCTGTTTTTGCAGCTCTGGCTGTAGATGTGCTGCCTGTGGTTGTTCCACCTGCATTTGTGCTTCCTGTGTTGGTATTTCCGGAAGTTGCTGCAGGTTTTGCGCCTGGCTGCGGTGTGGTGCTCGGGGTTGGGGTTGTAGTTGGTGTTGTAGTTGGTGTTGTAGTTGGTGTTGTAGTTGGGGTTGGGGTTGTAGTCGGGTCTGGCGTTGTAGTCGGTGTTGGGGCTGCCGGTCCTGGGGTAGGAGGCGGATCCTTCTTACCATCGTCTTTTGCTACCAGATTCTTGAAAGCTTCTTCGATAGCTTTATTCGCTTCCTCTACTTCTTCCTGAGTTACATTGTCACCATTCAGTACTTCCTGATACTTCTTGTAGACTTCCTCCAGATTTTTCAGAGATTCCTCTGTGTATTTATCCTTGTTCTCCAGAGCTTTGTCTGCATCTTTTGTAGTTTCCTGCAGTTTTTCTTTATCTGCCTTTGTTATAAATGTATCTTCTACTTCTTCTGTTCTGTCAGATTCTATTCCATCTACATCTACTACTGTTACGGCTACATTGTATCTGGTTCCTACCTTAAGGCCAGTCAACTTGTACTCTGTTCCTTCTATAGGCAATTCATTCTGTTTTTTATTATCCAGATATACATTATATCCAGGTGCCATCGCTCTTTCTGCAGCCGGTTCCCAGGTAACGATTGCTGTGGTATGAGTAATTTCAGATACTTTCACATTCGTAGGAGCGGATGGTTTTTCCGGGGCAGGTTCCTCGTTTTTAAGTGTTGTAAATGTGAAGGCTGCAGATCTTCCTGATTCATTTCCCGCTGCATCCACTGCACTTACTGTTACTGTGTATTCTGTATCCGGAGTAAGACCTGTCAGTTCAATTTCCAAACCTTCCACCAGCTTGTCCGTATTTACTTTTGCTTCATCTACATATACATTATATCCGGCTACTCCTACATTATCTGTAGATGCTGTCCAGGTAATCTTTGCTCCTGTCTGTGTCACCTCTGATGCTGTTACACCTGCCGGTGCTGTCGGTGCTTCTGTATCTTTCTCTTCTTCCGCCTCTAATGTTGTAAATGTAGCTGCTTCAGATCTTGCGGATTCGTTTCCTGCTGCATCCACTGCACTTACTGTTACTGAATATCCTGTATTTGCTGTAAGTCCGGTTAAATCATATTCTGTAACTGTTACAGGTGTAGCATTTACTTTTGTTTCACCCACATATACATTGTATCCGGTTACTGCTACATTATCTGTAGATGCTGTCCAGGTAATCTTTGCTCCTGTCTGTGTCACGTCTGATGCTGCTACACCTGCCGGTACAGATGGTGCTTCGGTATCCTGTGTTTTTGGTGTTGTAAATGTAGCTGCTTCAGATCTCGCAGATTCATTTTTTGCTGCATCCACCGCAGTTACTTTTACTGAATAATTTGTCTCTTCTGTAAGAGCAGTTAAATCATATTCGGTAGTCGTTACAAGTGTTTCGTTTACTTTTTCTTCGTTTAAGTATACGTTATATCCAACTACACCTACATTGTCTGTTGCTTCGCTCCAAGTAACTTTGGCTGTTGTTGTTGTAACATCTGTCACTGCTACATTTCCCGGTGCTGTCGGCGCTTCTGTATCTGCCGCATTTTTTGTTGTAAATGTATGTGCAGCACCATCTGAAACATTGCCGGCTGCATCAACAGCTTTTACAGTTACTGTATATCCTGTTCCTGCTGTAAGGTCTTTCAGTTCATATTCTGTTCCTGTTACAAGTGTCTCGCCGTTTACAGGATTTTCTGGATCATTTACGTATACATTGTATCCTGCCACGCCTACATTATCTGTAGATGCTGTCCAGGTAACTTTTGCTGTTGTTGTTGTAATATCTGTTGCTGTTACTTCTGTTGGTGCTGTCGGTGCTTCGGTATCAGCTGCTGCTTTATCCACATAAGTGATGATTGGTGTAACGTGAGCGGATGGTTTGCTTGGGTTATCATTACACTTAGCTACCACGCGAATCATATCACCACGGCTTACTACGATTTCCTCAGCCTGTTCCCAGTTACCAACTTTCTGTCTACTGGTTTCAAGTGTTAAGCTTTTTTTCACTTCACCATTTACATAAAGACTCAAGGTGACTGTTCCGTTTGCGTTCGGAGACTGACGGAGATATGGCTCGTCATCTTTGACCTTGAATGATACTGTTCCGCTCTTCGGTGCTCTATATGCCATTGCTGTAGAAATATCTGTTTTTGGCGGTGCGGAAAGCAGACCATGAACTGTTGAATCAGTTGTTGTATTTGTGTTCTGTGGTGCATCAATACCAGGGCCATAATATGTATGAGTCGCCCAGTTTGGCCATCCGTCCGAATCGATGGTTGTCATATTGGCCCAGTCGCTGGAACTATCCTTTATCTGTCCGAACCATACATTTCCCTGCTGTCCTCTTACAAAATCAAAAGTCCAGTTATATTCGTTTTTCTGTTTGATCGCAAAATCATTTGTTGTGCCGTCTTCCGCAGTGATGCGAAGTGTCATTCCGTCTGCAACTGCATCACTGTCTGCAAGTTCTGCACCACCGTTTAATACGGATACTGTTGCTGTATCTGCTACAGTGATGTTTGCCTTCATTTCCTTTACTGTTGTCGGGTTTTTCTCTGTGTAAGGAACACGTACTTCTGATCCTTTCACTTCGTAGAAACATTCTTTCAGTTCTTTATCCGAACTTGCAACCACAGTGTAAGTTACACTTTTCATTCCTTCATAAGAAAGAGTAATTGTCGCTCCTCCTTTTACGATGTCAGTTCCTGTAAGTTCTGTCTCGCCTTCTTTAATAGTAATTGTAACGCCTGTATCTACGATAACATTATTAAGAAAATCCTCTACTGTTGTATTTTTAGGAAGATCGCTTACGTTTGTTCCGGTAACAGTATATACGTCAGATCTCAGTACAAGTGCTGCCACTGCATCACTTTCTGCTGCTCCGATCTCCGGTACTGCTGTGATCTTGTGACCGAAGAAGTCGTGATCGATGGTATAACCATTTCTGTCAACTACTACTTTACCAGCGTTGATTGCCGGAGAGTTTTCTGCAAGTTTGTATCCGTCAAATACTGTTGTAGCTGTTGGATCTTCATGTCTTCTTGCGCTCTTATCAGTTGCTACTGAATCCGGACCGGAACCTGCATCCACAAGTACCTTTGTTCCTGCATTCGCTTTTACAGCATTTGCATCATTCGGATAAGTAGTTACGTTGTAATATAAGTTATTGCTGAAGGTCTTATTTCCGCTGGGATTCCAGTCATTTACTGCAACCGGTGAGTTTCCTGCGAAATAGAAAATATTATTTTCCATATCTACAGGACCACCATTGCCATGGCTTCTATGCCAGATGGTATTGAGACCTTCTTTGATATAGAATGTGTTATTGTAAACCTGGCAGTTTCCAGTGTTACCGGCCGGATCCAGAGGTCCCATATCTTCATACTGGCTGATGTTGTAACGGAATGTATTGTTAATGGACTCCGGACCACAGAACATGATGGTACTTGCGGTATTACCATGGCTGTAGTTGTACTGATAGTTTGTTCCATCACCATAGTCGGCATCCCATGGCTGTCCATCGCCGTTACCATTGGAAGCATTTAATGTTCTGAAGCACTCATTGTACTGGAAGATTGCATTTTTACATTTCCATGGCCAGATTGCTGCTGCCACTCGTCCTGCACCAACGCCCTGTGTACCGTTTACATTACCATTTGCATCAAGACTCGGCTGATTCTTTGAGTAGTCTTTGAAATTGATCTGCTCTGCCGCATTCTCTGACACGTTATACTGAACCATCGGTCTGTCCAGATACATGGTTGTGATGGCATCTCCGCCTACATGGTTCAGATAGTTGTTCTCGATCACAACATTGGATGAACCATATTTTGCCATTGTTGCATCTGACAATGCACCTGTTGTGAATTGTCTCCACTGATAGGTGTATCCGACTGCAATTCCCCAGCGGTTTACTGTATCCAGAGAACAGTTCGTGATCTTAACATCATTGTATCTTGCAATTCCGGTTGCTCCTTCGTTTGTTGGTTTTGCAACGATGAAGTAGATACCACCGTTTGTCATATGTTTGTTATATACGTTACCTGTCACATTATGGATATAGAGATCGTTCAGTACGATGTGGTCTACTGTTCCATTGTCCTTCGCAACGCCGGCAACACCTGTTCTGTCCATTGCATATGCATCGTTGTACGCTTTATCTTTCTCGGTATCTGTTGCACTATTTCTGTCGTTGGTCAGTTCCAGACCTTCGATCTCGATATACTCTGTGTCTTCAATCAGGATACTGGAAGATACGGTACCTTTCCACTTATGATTCTGGTTATCCAGTGGAGTTCCATAATTCAGTTCCCACTGACCATGACCGTTTGTATTGATCTGTGGTCTGTTTCCCTCGCCATAAGCAGATATTCTTACCGGTGCTTCTGCAGTACCGCTATCTTCTTTTGTAAACTTAAGAGCCTGATCCTCAAATACAGATCCTCTTTTCAAAAGAACGGTATCTCCCGGCTCAAGATCAAGTGTATTTACTTTTTCAAGTGTTTGGAACGCCTTGCCTTCTGATGTTCCTTCATTGCTATCATTTCCCCCATTGGAATCAACATAATATGTTGTTCCGGTTGCGGTATTTCCCTCAGCCTTAACAGATACTGCCGGCATCATTGATGCGACTGTTGTTCCTGCAAGCAGAAGTGCTAACGTACCGCTCATCCATCTTTTCTTCATACCTTTTCTCCTTCCGTTATTGTATATTCTTCAAGGTGTACCGGTTCACATCTTTCATGTTTCCTTCCACCTGAGAATCGGTTTCATGCTGCGTGATCATATCGTCGTATTTTTGTTCACGCAGTTCTCTTTCGACTGCTATTCTTGCTGTTTCCAGGTCAGCGTTTTCTTCGCTGCCTCCAAATATCCAGTTGCGACTCCGGTAGTGCTGAAGAACCTCGTCTTCCGTCAGTTGCATTCCCTCCCGGGATGTATCGTTACAGTATTTCTCTTTCAGAGTACTGAGCTCATAGTCCAGATACAGCTGAAAGGTATACTCTTTCAGTCCGTAGATCACTTCACCTTTTTTTACTTTCTCGCCTCGCTCCGCATTACCATCCTTCCAGCGTTTTTCCAGAGCCTCATAGCTACTGTCTGCTACATCTCCGTTTTCTTCGGCAAGATCATATACTGCATGGATGTATTTTAACTGTTCTACTGTATTCCGGGTGAGGATCTCATAGCCGTATTGTCCGTCGTATTGCTTTTCCCAGAAATCCGTTCCGTATACGGCATCATAATCCTGTTGGATCTGCATCTTTGTATCATATTCCACGGAATTCATGCAGTTCACATACTCTTCCTTACTGATCGGATCACCGGCTACAGTCAGATCGAATCGATTGGCACACTTGTATATGACGACTCCGCCGGCAATTCCTGCAACTGCAATCACCGCTATGACAGCTCCGATCTTCATAAGCTGTTTTTTTCGATTCTTCATTATCTACCTCCTTCCGGCAATGTAGCCTGTTCCGTCTGCATACAGACTGTCTCAGTCTCTTTTATTCTAATTATAACGATTCGTTTTTTTATCGGCTCGTTCTTTTGTGTTGATTCCATCATTTATTTTGTCAAATTCGGAACTACAATAAAATACCACGTTAAAGCGGAATAGATTATTGAACAAAAAAAGAGCCATATCTTTTTCAGATATGACTCTCATAATTGTTACTATTGTTCTAATTACAGCACACGGCGAACTGCAACGATCGGCCTGTACGCAGCGTTTCCGCTGATCTTAATACCGTCTTTTGCGTTACTTGCATGTACAATCTGTCCACCGCCCATGTAAATCGCTACATGACCTGCGTAGCAGATAATATCTCCAGGCATTGCCTCAGAGTAGGAAACTCCACGACCACAGCCTGCCATTGCTCCGGAGGAATGCGGAAGGGATACACCAAACTTTGCATATATACTCATGATAAATCCGGAACAGTCAGCACCGTTTGTCAGGCTTGTACCACCCCATACATAAGGATTGCCAACAAACTGGCATGCGTAATTAACAACGGACTGTCCTGTCGGATTATATGATACGCTGCTGCCTGAGCTTCCTGATGAGCCGGAAGAAGAACTTCCGTTGTCCTTGGATGTTGTTGCACTTGAGCTGCTACTTGCATTGTTACTGCTTGTATTGCTATTAGCTTTATTGCTTGTTGAAGAACCGGAACCTGTATTACTGCCGGAAGCAGATGAAGATTTCTTGCTTGCTTCTGCTGCTTTCTTTGCTGCCTCATCTGCTGCTTTTTTGTTTGCTTCTTCCTGTGCTTTCTTTGCAGCTTCTTCTGCTGCTGCCTTCTTAGCTGCTTCCTCGGCTGCTTTTCTTGCTGCCTCTTCCGCTGCTTTTTTCTCTTCTTCTTCAATTTTCTGAATCTCAGCATTCTGCTGACGAATCAGTTCCGTGTACTGTGCAGCCTGGTTCTGCGCCTGTGCGATCTGTGCATCATAATCACTGGAAGTTGCTTTCTTTTCTTCCAGCTGTGTCTGCATACTCGCCTGACGATTCTGATACTCCTGGTTCATCTCTTCCAGTTCTGCTTTCTCACTGTCCAGCTGATCCCCAAGGTCTTTTACCTGCTGTACAGTCTCTTTGAACTCTTCCAGACTGTTTCTGTCACTGTCATACATCTGCTGTACATATTCTGCCTGGTTCAGAAGACTGGTAAAGTCCGATGCCTGGAACAGCATCTGTGCCCATGCATCATCTCCACCCTTTTCATACAGATACTGGATTCTCTTCTTCATGGCTTCATACTGTTTCTGTTTATTTTCTTCTGCCACTGCCAGATCTGCTTTGGTCTGCTCGATCTGCGCTTCTTTATCGGATAACTCACCATCCAGAATCTCAATCTCAACCATAATATTTACCAGATCAGAATCCAGCTGATCGATCTCAGCGGAAAGTGTCTGTTTCTGGTCTTCCAGATTATTGATTTTAGACTCCTGTGCTGCAAGCTGACTCTGTGCTGCTGCCTTATCCTGTTTTAGCTGATCTTTTCTAGATGCAGCACCGGCAGGTACTGCCTGTGAAATTGTCAGCATTAATCCTAATGTTAAACAAAGGATTCTTTTTTTCATATATTTCTCCTTTTATTATTTTGCATTGTGTTATATATTCTTGTAATATTTACGAAATATTCTCTTTACATTCCTTAACATATTAACACAAAACCATTTTTCCTGCAACCCCTCAATGCTAAACTCATCTCAAATCATAGAAACTAAAGTTAATTTACTGTTTCCCTAATTCAAAAAAGGTCGTTAATAATTAGTTGTTAGCAGAGCTACATTATAAATGGAGAGAAAGATGGTTGTCGTCAGTCATCTTTTTTCTTTGTATGATAAAAAGTTTGGGAGGGTGTGCCTCGGTATGAGTCATACCCTCCCAAACTTAGAACTGTCTATTTCCCGACAGCCTTTCTTTACATTTTTCTTATTGCGGTCCAATCAATTTTTCAAGTACCTGTGCTGCCGTCATATTACGCAGTCCATCCGGATCTCTCATACTACTGGAGGACCAATGGAAACGGTCTACGTTATTCACATATGCTTTACTTGCGATACACAGATTATATTTGCCGGCTGCATCTGAATAATATTTCTTCATATATGCCTTTGCCAGTTTTACAGCCTCACTGTTCGTGCTTCCTGCTGTATTGACCGTACCGCTGATCTGAACTACCGGTGGTGTCGCATGAACGATCACCAGACTTCCATCCGAACACATGCCAAGAACAACCCACACATGACCGGTCATACTTACCACGTCACCAGGTGTAAATGTTCCACCGGAAACTTTTCCGTGCGATCCAAAACCTTTGTTGGTCAGATAAGCCGGGAATCCGGTAGATGTTGAACTGTATGCCGTTTCTTTCTGATTTGATTTCGTATTATATGTATTATAGACAGCCCAGCTGACCAGACCGGAACAGTCCAGACCATTCTGATACTCATATCGATGTTTCGTATAATTATACGAAGCTCCCTGCTGGTTATAGAACTGTTTCCACTTCGGGTTCATACCGATACGCAGTCCGTCTCCGTCTGTCCAGGCGTCATGACCGCCACCCCATACATACAGGGTGTTACCTACCGGCTGAATCATTGTTTTCAAAAACTTGGTCAGAGTCCCAATCGCCTGACTTTCTGTTCTCGATGCTTTTCCATCTGCTCCGATTTCAACACCGCCGATGACTGTACTTACCGCCATGGCGCCACTGCTGTAAAAATAATACTCTGAACCGTCAATATTCTGCCAGTCCGTCAGCATGGCACCGCTGCCGTTCATATAATATTTACTTCCACCAACGGTTGTCCAGCCTGTTGCCATCTTACCGGTCGTCGGATTCAGATAATACCAGGTACTTCCGATTTTCTGCCAGCCTGTCAGCATGGCACCGCTGCCGTTCATATAATACCAGTCACTGCCCAGTTGCAGCCAGCCTACTGCCATGGCTCCACTGCCTGTATTCAGATAATACTTGGATCCGCCGATGTTCTGGAAACCTGTCAGCATCTTTCCGTCACTCGCCAGATAATACCAGGTTGCATCCAGTTTTAACCATCCGGTCGCGATGTTTCCGCTGCCCGGTTTCAGGTAATACCAGGTTCCATTTTGCTGTGACCAGCCTTCTACCATGGCTCCATCCTGATTCATGTAATATCGGGTTCCTCCAATGGTTGTCCAGCCCGTTGCCATATCGCCATTTCCCGGATTCAGATAATACCAGGTACTTCCGATTTTTCTCCAGCCCGTTGCCATGCCACCATTTCCCGGCTCCAGATAATACCAGACATTCCCAATCTTTTTCCAGCCCTGCGCCATATCGCCATTTCCCGGATTCAGATAATACCAGGTTCCGCCGATTTTTCTCCAGCCGGTTACCATGTTACCGTTGCCCGGTTCCAGATAATACCAGCCGCTTGCGCGTTTTAGCCAGCCGGTTACCATCCAGCCACTGCCGTCAAAATAATACCAGGAACCATTGATTACTTTCCAGCTGTTTCTCGGATAGGAACCATCGGCTTCCCGATACCACCATCGGCCGCCACCGGACACCCAGCCTGCTGCGGAATCTGTCCGACTGCTTTCTGCTCTGTTCTGGGAAGTCTTTCCTTCCACCCAGACACCATCGCTGTTCACGTAGTAGGCACCATTATCCACCCAGGTATCATGCTGCATCTCACCGGAACCGTTCATGAAATAATATTTCCCATTCAGTTTCACCCATCCGGTAGCCATCGCTCCACTGGATGTAAGATAATACCATTCGCCGCCCAGTTTTTTCCAGCCAGTCGCCATCCATCCATCAGATTCAAAGTAATACCATGAACCGTTGATCAGTTTCCAGGTACTCTTCGGATAACTCCCATCTGCATTTCGATACCACCATCGGCCGCCGCTGGACACCCAGCCTGCTGCTGTCGTTGTGGTTCTCACCCGCTGGTTTGTGCTCTGATTATTCTTCGCCGCATAACCCTCTACAGGTACAAGCAAGATACTGAGGCATAGAACCAGAGCCAGATATCTCCTGATTTTCTTATTCAGTTTTACCATTTGTTTCCCCTTTACTCCTTTTTGTGATCCTCTTCCATCTGACGGATCTGCCTGGCCACTTCACAGCTGCCCCGATGGATGCACCGTCTATATCCACAGTCCACTTCGGTCAGTTCAAGTCCTTCTTCCGTCTCTGTGAACTCACAGGTCACTGTCTGTGCCTGATTATACGTCCTGCAGAATCCGGAAATTATCTCCTCCCTGATTGCCTGTTCCACAAATATCACCGGCTTTCTTCTTTATTAATAGTGATCACGTTTGTTTTTCAAGGTATCTCACCATTACACACTTTGCGATGCACAGAATTCATACTAATCGCATAAATTCGTGAGGTATGTCTCGGGTTTTCTGTGACCTTCGCTCACGAAAAACGCCTCGCAAGATAGTATCAGTGAACAGTAACAATTATGTTACCGTTTAAGTATAACTTTCTTCCTCATAAATATCAAGTGAAAATCCACAAAAAGAGATTGTTTTTTCCTCGTAATTCTTGACTTTTTTGCTAATTTATGCTATTCTTTAAAAGAAGTCTGAAAAAGAAGATCCTGGCTACTGACGGATATGTGGAGGAACCACAGGAAACCAGGATTCATATTGGCCGACCGTCTGGGCAGCAATGTAGAACATGATTACATTTGCTGCGTTTTTTTATTTACGGAACAGATACATTCTTCACTTTTTGTTCCGTTTCGGGGGCAGACGTCCGGTCAGAAGAAAGGAGAAATAACTATGGGATACAAAACAGACATTGAGATCGCACAGGAATGCGAAATGAAACCGATCACCGAGATTGCAGCAAAAGCAGGTATTGATGACAAATATCTGGAACAGTACGGAAAGTACAAAGCAAAGATCGACTACAATCTGCTGAAAGAATCTGACAAAAAAGATGGTAAACTGATTCTGGTTACTGCTATCAACCCGACACCGGCCGGTGAAGGAAAGACTACAACAACTGTAGGTCTGGCAGACGGTATGCAGAGAATGGGTAAGAACGTTATGGTTGCTTTAAGAGAGCCATCCTTAGGACCGGTTTTCGGTGTAAAAGGTGGAGCAGCCGGCGGCGGATATGCACAGGTAGTTCCGATGGAAGACATCAACCTGCACTTTACCGGTGACTTCCATGCCATCGGTGCAGCCAACAACCTGCTGGCAGCTATGATCGATAACCATATCTTCCAGGGCAATGCTCTGAACATCGACCCGAGAAAGATCACATGGAAACGTTGTGTTGACATGAACGACCGTCAGCTGCGTAATGTAGTAGACGGACTTGGCGGAAAAACCAACGGTATGCCGAGAGAAGACGGCTACGATATCACAGTAGCATCTGAGATCATGGCAGTTCTGTGTCTGGCAAGCGATATCAACGACCTGAAGGAACGTCTGGGACGTATCATCATTGGATATACATACGGTAAAGTGGCAGAACAGAAGCCGGTAACTGCACACGACCTGCATGCAGAAGGTGCCATGACCGCTCTGTTGAAAGATGCCCTGAAACCAAACCTGGTACAGACACTGGAAGGTGTACCGGCTATCGTACACGGCGGACCATTCGCCAACATCGCACACGGATGTAACTCCGTAACAGCAACCAAGATGGCTCTGAAACTGGCTGACTATGCGATCACAGAAGCAGGATTCGGTGCTGACCTGGGTGCTGAGAAGTTCCTGGATATCAAGTGCCGTATGGCAGGACTGAAACCGGATGCAGTAGTTATCGTAGCAACTGTACGTGCCCTGAAATACAACGGCGGTGTTCCGAAAGCCGAGCTGAATGCAGAAAACCTGGAAGCTCTGGAAAAAGGTATGCCAAACCTGTTAAAACATGTAAGCAACATCAAGAATGTATACAAACTGCCATGCGTAGTTGCCATCAATGCATTCCCAACCGATACCAAAGCAGAACTGGATCTGGTAGAAGAAAAATGTAAAGAGCTGGGCGTTAACGTTGCTCTGTCTGAAGTATGGGCAAAAGGTGGCGAAGGCGGTCTGAAACTGGCAGAAGAAGTGATCCGTCTGGTAGAGGAACCAAACGACTTCACATACGCTTACGAACTGGAAGGTTCTATCGAAGACAAACTGAACCAGATCGTACAGAAAGTATACGGTGGAAAACGTGTCGTTCTGACAGCAAATGCTCAGAAACAGGCAAAACAGTTAGAGGCTCTTGGCTTCGGCAACTGCCCGATCTGTGTGGCTAAGACACAGTACAGCCTGACCGATGACCAGACCAAACTGGGTGCACCGACAGACTTTGAAGTAACCGTAAGAAACCTGAAAGTTTCCGCAGGCGCAGGCTTCATCGTAGCCCTGACCGGTGAGATCATGACCATGCCTGGACTGCCGAAAGTACCGGCTGCTGAGAAGATCGATGTAGACGAGACAGGAAAAATCACAGGTCTGTTCTAATAAATAATCCATATGGCTGCCCGGAAACCGGGCAGCTGTATCAGAAATAAGCGGAGGAAAGAAGCAATGGGATTTTCAACTGTACCATGCAATGAATTTGTAGAAGTATTGGCTTCCAAAGCACCGGTTCCGGGTGGCGGCGGCGCATCTGCTCTGGTTGGAGCAATCGGAACTGCTCTGGGTAACATGGTAGGAAGCCTTACCGTAGGTAAGAAAAAATATGCGGATGTAGAAGATGAGATGTGGGAATTGAAGAAAAAAGCAGATGAACTTCAGAAAGATCTGCTGCATCTGATCGAACGTGATGCAGAAGTTTTTGAACCACTCTCCAAAGCATATGGAATGCCGAGAGAAACCGAAGAGGAAAAAGCGGAAAAAGCCAGAGTTATGGAAATCGTCCTGAAAGACGCCTGCTCTGTACCGATGGAAATCATGGAAAAATGTTGTGAAGCAATCGAGATCATCGTAGAATTTGCAGCGAAAGGCTCCACACTGGCGATCAGTGATGCCGGTGTAGGTGCAGCATTCTGCAAGGCAGCTTTACAGGGTGCCAGCCTGAATGTATACATTAATACCAAATCCATGAAAAACAGAGAATATGCAGAAGAACTGAATGCAAAATGTGACGCAATGCTGGAAAAATATACCAAGATTGCAGACGAAGTTTTTGAAAGCGTATTAGGCAGACTGAAATAGGGAGGATAAACAGAAATGGCAAAACAGTTATTAGGAAAAGAAGTAACCGCAGCTCTGAATGAAAAAATCAAAGCAAACGTTGCAGCTTTAAAAGAAAAAGGCATCAACCCGACACTGGGTATTATCCGTGTAGGTGAAAACGGAAGTGATATCTCTTACGAAAGAGGAGCAACCAAACGTTGCGAGACTCTGGGTGTAGAGTGTGTAAAATTCCTGCTTCCGGAAGATGTATCCCAGGAAGAACTTCTGGCTACCATCGATAAAGTAAACAAAGATGACAGCATTCACGGCGTACTGTTATTCCGTCCGCTGCCAAAACATCTGGATCAGTCTGTAATTGAAAACGCTCTGGATCCTGCAAAAGATGTGGACTGTATGACAGACGGATCTATGTCCGGTGTATTTACAGGAAAACAGGTTGGTTTCCCTCCGTGTACACCACAGGCATGTATGGAGATTCTTGATCATTATGGAATTGACTGTACAGGTAAAAAAGCAGTTGTCATCGGACGAAGCCTGGTAGTAGGAAAACCGGCAGCCATGATGCTGATCAAGAAAAATGCAACAGTTACTGTATGTCATACAAGAACTGTTGATATGCCATCTGTTGCAAGAGAAGCAGACATCATTATCGTTGCGGCTGGCCGTGCAGGTGTTGTAGGCGCTGAATATGTAAAACCAGGCCAGACAATCATCGATGTAGGTATCAATGTAAATGCAGAAGGAAAACTCTGTGGAGATGTTGATTATGCAGCAGTAGAGCCAATCGTAGATGCTATCACTCCGGTACCGGGCGGTGTAGGAAGCGTAACTACATCTGTTCTGGTAGGACATGTAGTAGAAGCAGCTATGAGAAAATACATGTAAGCGCAGAATTATATTTCTGAATTTGAAATTTTCATTAGTTAAAACAGTGGGAATCCCACAGATAAGAGCCGGGAGAACAGTTTCTTATCTGTGGGATTTTCTCTTTGTTAACCCTTGAAAAAATCCATATTTCTGTTAAAATATCTGTAGTGTGATTTCAGGTGTGCATTTATTGTCTGATCAGATAGAAATCTGCTTTCAGATATTATGAAAACTGTAGCAAATGGTACAGGGAGCGTTACCGGAAAAATCACATGTAATGTGATTAAACAGTCGTACAAAAGTAGTCTGTACAACAAGAGGAGGAAAACATGAGTAAAAAACCTACCGTTTTAATGATTTTAGATGGCTATGGATTAAATGACAAATGCGAAGCAAACGCAGTTTGTGAAGGAAAGACACCGGTTATGGATCAGCTGATGTCTCAGTGTCCGTTTGTAAAGGGTAACGCAAGCGGCATGGCAGTAGGTCTTCCGGAAGGACAGATGGGTAACTCAGAAGTTGGACATCTGAACATGGGCGCTGGTCGTATCGTATATCAGGAACTGACAAGAATCACCAAAGAGATCCAGGATGGCGATTTCTTTAAAAATGAAGCACTGCTGGCAGCTGTAAAGAATGCAAAAGAGAACAACTCTGCGTTGCATTTTATGGGACTGTTATCAGACGGTGGTGTACACAGCCACATCACTCATCTTTTTGGTCTGTTGGAACTGGCAAAAAGAGAAGGTCTGGAAAAAGTATATGTACACTGTTTCCTGGATGGTCGTGACACTCCGCCGGCATCCGGTAAAGGATATATCGAAGAACTGCAGGCTAAGATGAAAGAAATAGGCGTTGGCGAGATCGCAACCGTTTCAGGACGTTACTATGCAATGGATCGAGATAACCGTTGGGATCGTGTAGAACTGGCATTCAAAGCAATGACAAAGGGTGAAGGCGTAAAAGGAACAGATGCTGCAGAAGCTGTACAGGCTTCCTACGATGCAGAAAAGACAGATGAGTTCGTTCTGCCGACCGTTATCGAAAAAGAGGGTAAACCGGTTGCAACCGTGCAGGATAAAGATTCCGTTGTATTCTTCAACTTCCGTCCGGACCGTGCCCGTGAGATCACAAGAGCATTCTGCGATGATGATTTCAAAGGTTTCTCACGTGAGAAAAAACTGGATGTAACTTTTGTATGCTTTACCGATTACGATGAAACTATCGGAAACAAACTGGTAGCCTTTGTAAAACAGGAGATCAAAAACACATTTGGCGAATACCTGGCAGCTCATAACATGACACAGGCACGTATCGCTGAGACAGAAAAATATGCACACGTTACATTTTTCTTCAATGGTGGCGTGGAAGAGCCAAACAAAGGGGAAGACAGAATCCTGGTTAAATCTCCAAAGGTAGCAACTTACGATCTGAAACCGGAGATGAGTGCATACGAAGTATGTGACAAACTGGTAGATGCGATCAAATCTGACAAATATGATGTGATCATCATCAACTTCGCAAACCCGGATATGGTTGGACATACCGGTGTAGAAGCTGCTGCAATCAAGGCGGTAGAGGTTGTCGACGAGTGTGTAGGACGTGCAGTTGATGCTCTGAAA
>ENA-OROU01000693-OROU01000693.1-human-gut-metagenome-genome-assembly--contig:-NODE-693-length-34256-cov-3.345399_pt1 | contig 34256 bp, 36 predicted proteins | sample MGYA00242131_ERZ509054 | MGnify/ENA primary metagenome ERZ509054 (study PRJEB26280, sample SAMEA2338749) | human gut metagenome | biome: human gut; feature: human-associated habitat; material: faeces... | reverse complement strand
GTATGCGGTTAAAGAAGTCATCAATTGCGATAAGAAGGAGGAGTAGTCATAGTGGAAAGATTGCTTATATTGAATGGGAGTTTTTGCGAACAACCGATTATAACAAAGGCAAAAGAAATGGGATATTATGTAATAACAACCGGAAATGCTCCAGCCTCCTGTACCGCAAGTGCATCTTCAATAAGCTTCTTTGCCGCTGCTTCTGTCTTACCCTGAACTCTGTTACCACCAAATGCATTTACCGACTGTGGTGTAAGTCCTAAATGCGCCATAACAGGTATTCCTGCTTCTGTTATAGCCTTTATCTGTGGGCATACACTTGCTCCACCTTCAAGTTTTACTGCACCTGCACGTCCCTCTTTCATAAGTCTGCCTGCATTTATAAGTGCATCTCTTGTCCCTGTCTGGTATGACATGAACGGCATATCTATAACAACCATAGTATCACTTGTTCCTCTGGCAACGGCTGCCCCATGATGTATCATATCATCAACTGTAACCGAGATAGTATCTTCATACCCCAGAATTGTATTTCCAAGCGAATCTCCTACAAGAATAGCATTTATTCCTGCTTCTTCCATAAGTCTCGCTGTTGAATAATCATAAGCTGTAAGCATCGTAAGCTTCTCACCCTTTTCCTTTGCCATCTGAAATGTTCTTACTGTGTTTTTCATATTATAATTCCTTTCCGAATATCTGCCTTTATTTCAGGTCAGATTTCTTTGTTTGAACTGCATCACTAAAATTGCATATCCAAAAACTGTTATTTTGAAACGTATCGGATTTCAGGCATATTCACATCTTTGTATCTACTTTCTTTTAGAAAAAATATCTTCCAATTCACTATAATCCCTATCGGAATATTTTTGCTTTGAAATACCCACAAGTCTTTTTCCTACACTCTTGTATATATCAATCATATCTTTATCTTCGAGTGCTTCAATATGTTTTTTTATTGTTCCGATATCATTTCTGATAACCGGACCTGTCAATGCATCTTTTGTTCCATTCTGAAGCACAGATTTAACATTTCCTGTTATCAATGGTTCCAAAAGAGATACGGCGTCTTTATCAGTAAAACCACAATTTTTCAAAAGTTCAAGTGCAACATCAAAAATTCCGACAATATAATTGCTCGCAAATGCCGCTGCCGCATGATATTTCACCTTATCTGAAACTTTCAGTTCAAAAATCTGATGTTTCAACTCAGCTCCAAAAAGCTCCTTTATGACTTTTACCGCCTCTGTACTGCCTTCAATTGTAAGCCTTGCTGTATTTAATTGCTTATATGCTGTGAATTTGTCGCTAAACGCATACATTGGATGAATAGAAATTTTTTCTGCTCCGGTTTTCTCTATCCCGGAAAAAATATCAGATGATAATGAACCGCTAAAATGACATATAATTTTTTTATGTAGATTAAAATCTTTAATCTGTTCCCATACTTTTAAAATGCTATCATCAGGTGTCGCTACGCATATGATGTCACATTCTTTCACCAATTCTTCTGATGAATCATATGCTGTAGAGTTTGTAAAAGTCGCCGCAATGTCCGCGCTTTTTTTCGTCCTACTATAATAACCTTTAATTTTTGCAATGCTGCTGTTTTCACTGAGATATTTTCCCATACTGCAAGCAACAGCTCCTGCTCCTATAAAACCTATGTTTATATTACCACCTCCACATCAGCAGAGGTCACATTATCTCTGATGCAGTTTCCTTTTAATCCGAATACCGCTCACAAACGAGATAATAGCATAATCGTGGATTCATTGCAAGTACATAGAGTGTTTTGAATTACTACAAATAAAATACTTTAAAAATATCAGCAATAAAATTTAATATCATCAGTCACAAAAGCTTTTTTCCACTTTGCACAGATTAAAAAAAACTGAGCAGATATGAATTCCATTAACTCATTTAACTGTTTATTGGATATTTTACTTCCATTGCTTGCCAAAATACATCCACCAGACCTTGTCAGCCATATTTTTGTTGCATTTGGTGTAGGCTTTCCCTTTGAAACATGAACATGGATTGGTTCTCCATTTTCATTTGACCAGAAATATACCGTATAACCACTTACCGTAAATAATTTAGGCAATATTGATTCCCCCATTCTCAGCATACTTATATAACAAATGTGCATTGCTGTGTAAAATTTCTTCAAAAAAAGCTATTTCTTCATCAGAATATCCCTCTCGTTCTGTCCACTTATAATCAGGCAATTCACACCTAGCCGAATCAAAGCCATCTTCAGTTGGCCGTTCAAAATTTACAATTACTTTTTTCTTTCCGTCTTCTTCAATCACTTGAGAATGTACAATTTCCGTTTCATCTGCCAATGTCATATATGGATACATCATATTACCCCTCCATTTCTGTGCCTTTATTTTGCACACAACCTATTTTTATCAAATATACTCTTATATATTAACCTATTAATATTCATTGTATCACAAATGTACAATTTTTCACACATACCTAATCTCCACAAGCTTAAGTCCCCTTGCCGGCGCTGTCGGCCCCGCTTTCGCCCTGTCGGTTGAAGCTATTATTTCTCCCATCTTTTCAGATGGTATATTTTTCTTTCCCACTTCGAGAAGCGTTCCCGCAATTATACGCACCATATTATAAAGAAAACCGTTTCCGTTTACTCTTATTTTAATAAGCCTGTTATTTTCTTTCTGTTTATCAGTCCCGTCAGACAAATCTTCACTTTTTTCACCATCAGGCTTTGCTTTTCCAAGCTCTATGCACTCGACCTCTAAACTGTATATTGTCCTGACTGTTGTTTTCACCTGTGCTCCCGCTGAGCAAAATCCGGCAAAGTCATGTTCCCCGATAAATGCTTTGCATGCATCCCGCATTGCTTTTACATCAAGATTTCCATAATCAAAATGTGCTGTATTTCTGTACTCAGGTAACGGAAATTTTCTGTTTAAAATCGTGTATTCATATGTCTTTCTGCATTCCTGATAACGCGGATGAAAGTCTAATGCCACTTCTTCTGAACTTTGTATTATTATATCTTCCGGAAGTCTTTGATTCAGCGCATATGAAAACTTTTCTCCCGGTATCCTGCTCTCTGTATCAAACACAGCAACATTGCCAAGTGCATGCACTCCTGCATCGGTTCTGCTTGCCCCTATAACTTCTATATGTTCCCCGGTAAGCTCTGATATGGCTTTATTTAATTCACCTTCAACTGTAATCGCATTTGGCTGTATCTGCCAGCCATGATAATTTGTACCGTCGTATGCCACCGTCAGTTTTATTCGTTTCATTTTTTCTCCTTACCACCATTTATCCCAAATGTCTTTTGGCATATTCGTAAGTACCATGTCAAAGCCAGCCATGCACATTGCAAAAAACACTATCATTATCAAAATAATAATTGCCGCAAAATCGTAAGCTCCGGCTTTTTCAGGTGCCAGACAACTATAATATAATATTTCCAAGCCGAGTGCAACCAAAATCAACGGCCACAAATGAAAAATCAATGTATAGTTTAGTACTCCTCCAAATATACGAATCATAAACAATATCCCAAATAATACAAGTGAAACTCCCAGTGTTATTGTGCCTATTCTGCGCTGTCTCATTTATCCTCTCTCCCCTCAAAGTATTTCTCATCATCAAAATCAAATGCTTTCTTTTTCCCCATTATCATGCGTATTCCGACTACGATTATAATAAATGCTACTGCGAACTGTGGTACATAATGCAATAAAAATTCATTTATTTCATATGAAATGTATATTCCCATACCTGCAAGTGCCGAAATAATGCTGTTACATAACATATATATACCCAGACATATGAGAACTATTGCTAATACATTTCTGCCCTTTCCTTTTGGAATTTCAGTAAGTCCATCTAAATGAGAACCCCATATATAATTATCTTCAAGTCCCTCAAATTCTTCATCTGGCAATGAATTTTTGTTCATGGCATCAAAAAAAGCATAGAACCAAACAATTATTGCACCGAAACCAAACATTTCAATATACAGCCAATTTGTCAGTATTAAAATTCCAAAAAACATTGTCATAAGGCTTACGCCCTCTTTAAAAAATCCTAAAAACATCTGTCCTGCTCCCGGTATACACGAAAAACAGAATGTTAAAAATTTTCCTTTTTTTCTTTTCATAATAATCCTTATTCCTCCAACCTATTTTATTTTTTTATATTCAAATATTTTTGCAAATTTCTAAAAACCCTGTTTATACTAAAACTTCTACTCCCACTGCTTTCCCTATGCTTTTCCATAAATTTTTTTCGTTCTGTGTCCTGCTTTTTTTTCATTGCCGACTGTTTTTTTTCATACGCCGATTTTTTTGCCGTCAAATCTTTTCTCGCAGTTTCACTTCCAATTTTTTCACCTATATCCTGCTGCACTTCCTCTAAGACTGTTCCCGGCATGCTCTGTGAATCTGAGTTATATGTTAAGTTCGCAGTAACCAATAGTGCAAACGACATACACATTCCAAGTGCAACCCTTGTGCAATATCTGTAATACTCTCTGCGTCTTCGCTGTTTTGTCGGTATTTTCTCTGCTTTTTCCAAAATTTCCACCGAAACACCATGAGGTAACCCCATCATTTCCGTTTGAGGTAATCCTGACGCAAATCTTCCGGCACAATATTCACATTTTGCAATATGCGTAAGCATATCTGTTTCTTCGGGCTGTCTCAGCATATGCGCATAATATTTTTTTATCTGCTCGTCAGTTATATGTGCCATAACGTCCTCCTTTCAATTTTTTTTGAAGCATTTTCTTTGCCCTTGAAATTTGTGTCTGAATTGTTTTCAACTTAATTCCACGTCTCTCGGCAATCTCTCTTGCCGTCTTATCACAACAATAAAATTCATAAGCAACTTCATTATATGGCGGCTTTAAATCTCGGCAGGCATTGATAAGTTCCTGATTTATCTCTTCTTCCAAAAAAGCTTCCTCAACAGATGAAACTGTCCCGACATTACTTTCCAGTATGTCATCTTCAGCCGGCATCTCTTTTCTTCTTTTGGATTTAAGAATATCAAGACATTTATTCGTTGCAATTTTCGTTAAAAAAGCCTTTTCATTCTGACCATCAAATCGGTCAAGCACCCTGTAATATGTAAGAAATGTTTCCTGAGTCATATCCTGAGCATCAAAATAATCTCCCAACATACGATAACATATTGAAAAAATAAGTTTTTCGTATTGCTCCATAGCCTTTTCCAATTGCATCATATGTATGGTATTGTCCGCCAAGCTTCATCACCTCCCATTTTCCCTTTTCATTATACTTAAACGAATGACTTTTACAAAAACCTTCAAAATTAAGTACAAAAAGTTTTATATAACACAAAAAAATACAGACTATGCATGCATAACCTGTATTCTTTACTCTATTTACCTAAAAATATTATCTTTTTGTGCATCACCATCTATTGTTGCCATAAGTAACTCATCGCATCTTGATATTGCTTTTGATATTTCATCCCATTCTCCAACCTTTAAAGCCATCTGAAATACCTTTGCAACTTCATAATTTGGCACATATGCACTCTTTCTGTCTTTTCTAAAGCTGGCATTTCTCGGATTAAAATATATCCCCATTTTTTCACTCCATTTCACAAAATCTAATACTGTTCACTTATACTCCCTCTATCAAAACTTCCTTACCTTTAAATGCAAAACCATAATGTCTTATATTCTCCTTTTTTACACCTCTCCTTACAAGTTCAGCATCATAGTCTTTTTCTTTTATCTGTTGCAATGCAGACTCGGCTGTTTCCTTTAAGCCGGTTTCTTTTCTGGGATTTATAACTTTAAATTCTATAACTATTCCCGGGTATCGTATATCATCTTTATCCACAGGTTCAAGCATTATATCATACCGTCCATAACCACTCTCCCTGTTTGAGTTTATAATATAGTTTTCTGTCTGATCTACCATAAGACCTAATACAAAACCGTGGAAAAAATTTTCCGGTGCTTTTCTTTCTGATGTATGTTTTCCTGAATCAAATGAACTGAATATTTTTAATGCAACGTCATTCATATACTCATTCATCCCCTCTACATCCCCACATATAAGTGCTTTTACAAACTCATTTGTCTCTGTCTTTGCCGTACTGAACCATCTTAGTATCATATTTTCAAACATAATCCGTATTTCCAGATTTGTAAGTGTAAGTCTGTATTTGCGCGCTTTCCTACGACTTCCATCCAACGGGTCTGCTGATACTACTTTAAGATATCCACTTGCAAGCATAAGGCTCCACACTGCGTCCTCCGAATAATCAAGTTCTGAAAATACTATCTGCTCGTCTATAGGTACCTCTATTGCCCCATCTTTAAGAAGTATTTCCATAAACATTTTTATATAAGAACTTCCCTTTTGTATAAGGCTGTTTATAAGCCCGTTGGAACTTGAATCTGCCCAATAGGTCTGTAAGCTCTTAAATTTTAAAAAATTTATTATAGACCATGGATTGTAAATATCTTTTTTATCTCCAAACGAAAAACCATCATACCAAGTCTTAACTTCCTCTTTTTCATTTGAAAGTCCCTGTTCGTCAAGTGCTTTAAACACTTCTTTTTCCGTAAACCCAAATGCTGTCTCGTATTGATTTGATGTAGTGGTGATTACGACCAGGTTATTAAGATCCGAAAAAATACTTTCTTTCGAGACACGAGTTATGCCTGTCATTATCGCCCTTTCAAGGTATGGATTGGTTTTAAATGTAGAATTAAACATACTTCTTGTAACTGCTACAAGTTCTTCCCAATACCCGTTTATATATGACTCCTGCATAGGTGTATCATATTCATCAAGTAAAACTATTACCTTTTTCCCATAATATTTCTGCATAAAACAGCACATCTGGTTTATGGCGGTGCTCAATATGACATCAGACATATCCATATCCACACTTCTAAAAAACTTTTTTTCATTCTCTGTTAATATACCACTATCATACAAATACTCATTTTCATTGTATAACTTTACTATCTGAAAACATATTTGTTCTCTGGCAGCTTCAAATTTTTTTGTCTTAATCTCCGCAAAACTTAAAAATATTACAGGATATGTTCCCTGCAATTCACGATATTTTTCATCTTTCCAAATATCAAGTCCTTCAAATAAATCTCCTCTGTCTCTATACTCGTTTGAAAAAAAACACTTTATCATATCCATGTTTAATGTTTTTCCGAAACGACGTGGGCGTGTTATAAGTGTTACTATATCTTTATTTTCCCACCATTCTTTTATAAATGCAGTTTTGTCTATATAAAAACATTCTTCTTTTATAATTGATTCAAAGCTCTGATTTCCTATACTTATAACTTTTGCCATATACTATCTCCTACTCTTATTGAAATAAATCCCCGTAACTTAATAAGTTACATTTTTTTAAGTCCACATGCAGTTACAATTCCTGTCATATTTGTTCGGACCATGGCACTGTTGTGAAGTATATTTTTTGCATAATATACCGCTGCCCCGCCATTTACTTAAATGAATATGAAACTGACTCATTTCCTGCTAAATCTGAAACCACACAGTCTCCTTTAACTGTATATGATTTTACGATTTTACCTTTCTTTGATATTTTCTTGCCATTCACCTCATCTATTCCTGATTTATCCGTAATTTTGCAAATAATCTTTTTTCCTTTCCTTGTAACTTTTATCTTGGGTGCCTTTGTATCTTTCCAAACTTTAAGAATGGATTTATGACCATCTTTATCTGTAATTGATAATGTATGCTTACCCTCCGGAATTTTTAATTTAGATGCTGTCTTAAATTCCATATTTAATTCACTCGCTGTCCTTTTACTAAAGTCGTCCCATAACACGATATCATTTGCTGCCGGTTTTCTTACTTTATCTAATTTGTAAACTTTTTTGCCATCAAGCACTATCTTATCTACCGAGTCTGTGTTATCAAGAACCTCGTAACTTATGCTCTTGCCAAATTTATTTATATTTCCTATCATTACATATCCTGTAAGTGGTCTTTCCTTATCGGCACCTAAACCATAAACTGAATATGACACCGGATTATATCCTGAAGTTTCTGCATATTTTTCTCTAAATGATAATACTACTCCTGTCTTTTTGAAAAGTGCTGCATCGTTGACAAGATAATCCGTCTTTACTCCTGTTTTATAATATGGTTTCTTTACTTTAGCTGCATAACCTGCTTCCCCAAACAACGTACTTGTCATCAAACCTGCTGCAACTGTCATAGTGATAATTTTTTCAATCTGTTTTCTCATAAGCGTCACCCTCCTTAAAATCAAACTTATTTTTGAACCTTTCTTTAAAGAATATCATTCACTTTAAGTCCGGTTAATCTTTATTTGTTATTACTGTTTCACTTATTAAGACAAATATCTTTCTTACTTGTTGCAAAAAATTTAAAGTTGATTTAATTTTTTATATTTTCTATACGAAAATCACTCTCCATATTTTATCTTAGGCAGATTCCACTCAAAATGAACCGCAAGTACACGCACCGCCACGACAAGCACTGAACAACCGACTATCGCCGTATTTCTTCCTATATAATTATCAATAACTATATATGCCCCTGCTCCTGCCGCCGACGCAACTGCATATATGTGTTTCTTAAATATATACGGTATCATCCCACTCATTATATCACGCAGAACCCCACCACCTACACCTGTTATTACACCGACAAATATAAGCAGAAATGTGTTTGTATTGTATTCACTGACTGTCTTTTTTGCCACATCTATTCCGATGACAGTAAATGCTCCAAGTCCTACCGCATCTGTAAGCATAAGAATATACTCATATAGTGCCACAAATCTTTCACTCGGATTTTTTGCATGCTCAGATGCATTCATTATCATAAATATAAATACAAGACATGAAACTATTGCTGCAATACTTACATCCCTGGGATTTTTAAATGCTGCCGGCGGTGTATTGCCAAGCAAAACATCCCTCGTTATGCCGCCTCCAACCGCTGTCACTATTCCAAGCACACATATTCCAAGCAGATCCATCCTCTTTTTTATCGCAGTCATCGCTCCCGATATTGCAAACGCCACAACCCCTATTATATCTAAAATATCTATCAAATCATTCATGTTCTTTATCTCAACTTTCCGTTTAGACCAAAACAGGATATAATTCCTGCTTCAAGGCATTTTTATCTCAAAACAAAAATCATATCCTGTATGTATTATGATGGTGGCTTTCGCACAGTCGATTAAAGTCTCTTCATGAGTTCTTCTCTCTGAGCCTCAAATCCAGGTTTTCCGAGTAATGCAAACATGTTTTTCTTGTAGCTCTCAACACCCGGCTGATTGAATGGGTTTACTCCTAAGATATATCCGCTTACACCACAAGCAAACTCATAGAAATAGAAGAGCTGTCCAAGATAGAACTCATTCTGCTCAGGCACCTTTACTACGAGGTTTGGTACATTTCCGTCTGTATGTGCAAGCTGTGTTCCCTTCATGGCACTCTTGTTGATAAAGTCTAATGTCTTACCTGCAAGATAGTTAAGTCCATCAAGGTCAACTGCTTCTTCCTGAATTGTAATATCATATGAAGGTTTCTCAAGTTCCATGATAGTCTCAAACATGATACGGCTTCCGTCCTGAATGAACTGTCCCATTGAATGAAGGTCAGTTGTAAGGTCAACTGATGCCGGGAAAATACCTTTCTGGTCTTTTCCTTCACTCTCTCCGAAGAGCTGCTTCCACCACTCTGCTACATAATGGAATGCAGGTTCATAGTTTCCAAGAATTTCAACGCTCTTTCCTTTGCGGAGAAGAATATTTCTGATTGCTGCATATTTTAATGATTCATTCTCATCAAAATCTTTATTCAGGCATACTTCTCTCATAGAAGCTGCACCTTCCATAAGTTTTGCAATATCTGCACCACTTACTGCAATTGGAAGAAGTCCTACTGCTGTGAGAACTGAGAAACGTCCTCCTACATCGTCAGGTACAACAAATGTCTCATAACCTTCTTCTGTTGCAAGGTTCTTGAGTGCTCCCTTTGCCTTGTCTGTTGTTGCATAAATTCTCTTTGCAGCTTCCTCTTTACCATACTTCTTTTCAAGCATCTCTTTGAAAATTCTAAAAGCTACGGCAGGCTCTGTTGTTGTTCCTGATTTACTAATTATATTTACAGAGAAATCTCTGTCCCCGATTACTTCTATAAGCTGTGAAAGATATGTTCCGCTAAGACTGTTTCCACAATAATAAATCTCAGGTGTCTTACGGATTTCTTTAGATACACTGTTGTAGAAACCATGTCTTAAAAACTCAATTGCTGCTCTTGCCCCAAGATATGAACCACCGATACCAATTACAAGAAGCACCTCAGAATCAGATTTAATCTTTTCTGCTGCTTTCTGAATACGTGCAAACTCCTCCTTATCATAGTCAACCGGAAGGTCTATCCATCCAAGGAAGTCATTTCCTGCACCTGATTTGCTTACAAGTACATCTTTTGCATCATTTGCAATCTTTGCCATAGACTTGATTTCGTCCTCTGACACAATACCATTTGTTAATGAGTAATCAAATTTTACCTGTGTTCCCATTATCGTAATCCTCCATTTCTGTGTTAAAACACCTTTGATTTATGTTATTGCGGTAATCTATTGCATTATAGCTTAAAAGCAATAACATCTAAATTTAAGATATCTCATTTATTATAAGCGTGGCAAAACTAAAATTCCCACCCTTATATAATATAAATAATCCCCTATCATTTCAAGTTTAATTTTTTGATTTATTTATAATAAATTTCTGAAATTTTAATATAATTACCTCTGGTACTCCAAATTTCCAAACTTCGTATATTGCGACAGCCACGCAAGTTCAACCGGACCGGTCGGACCGCTTCGCTGTTTTGCCACTATGACTTCCGCCACACCTTTTTTCTCCGAATCCGGATTATAATATTCATCTCTGTATATAAACATTACAATATCCGCATCCTGCTCTATCGCTCCCGATTCACGAAGGTCTGAAAGCATCGGTCTTTTATCAGGTCTTGACTCAACGGCACGGGAAAGCTGTGACAAAGCTATTACCGGAACGTCAAGTTCTCTTGCCATTACCTTAAGCGAACGTGATATATCAGATATTTCCTGCTGTCTGCTGTCACTTTTTCTTTTGCCCGCACCCGTCATAAGCTGAAGATAATCTATTATAACAAGGTCAAGTCCCTGTTCTATTTTTAATTTACGGCATTTCGAGCGGAGTTCCGATGCCGTAATTCCTGATGTATCATCGATTACAAGATTTGAATTTCCTATTTTTCGTACACTTCCTACAAGTTTGTCCCAGTCATCATCTTCCAAATCACCGGTTCGTATCTTTTGCGAATCTACCATTGAATTCATGGCAAGCATACGTTTTACAAGCTGTTCTTTACTCATCTCGAGACTGAACAAAGCTATTGTACTGTTGCTGTGAAGTGCCACATACTCGGCAATATTCAGCACAAATGCTGTTTTACCCATTGCCGGTCTCGCCGCTATAAGTATAAGGTCGGATTTTTGCAATCCTGCCGTTTTAGCATCTAAATCTCTAAAGCCTGTTTCAAGACCCGTGATGTTTCCTTTTTGTTTAGCCGCCTTTTCTATACTGTCAAGAGTTCTGAGCACAACGTCTCTGATCGGCTCAAACTCACTTCCTCCACGCTGCTGTATTACATCGAACACGCTTTTTTCGGTGTCCTCGAGAATATCCTCTAACGGCTGGCTGTCCATGTAACACTCTCTTGTAACCTGTTCTGTCACCTTGATAAGCCTTCTTAAAACAGCCTTTTCATGTACAATCTCCGCATAAAATTTTACATTTGCCGATGTGGGAACACTTGCTAAAAGTTCTCCTAAATATTCCACACTGTAAAGTTCAGGTGTGACTTCCTTCTCACGAAGCTTATTCTGGATAGTGACCAAATCGGCTCCTATCCCGTCTCTGTACATTTCAACAAGAGCATCAAAGATAATTCCATATTGCTGTTGATAAAATTCTCCTGCTGTAAGTATCTCGGAACATACCATTATAGCATCCGAATCTAACATCATCGCTCCTATAACAGCTTTCTCCGCTTCCACATTGTTAGGCGGAAGTCTCTTTATCACTTCTTCTTCCAATTTTTTTACCTCTTAAGCCTCTTTTACGACAACTCTAAGTTCAGCTGTCACTTCCTTGTGAAGCTTTATCTTGACATTGAAAGTTCCCGGACTTTTTATAGGTACATCAAGTTCCATTTTCTTTTTGTCAAGTTCATAACCAAGCTGGCTTTTTGCTGCTGCCGCAATCTCTTTTGTTGAGACAGAGCCGAAACTTCTTCCGCCTGAACCTGTTTTTATTGAAACTGTAACCTGTTTTTCCTCGAGTTCCTTTGCAAACTCTTTTGCAGCCTCAAGTTTTTCCTTTGCAAGCTTCTCTTCATTTTTCTTCTGAAGTTTAAGCTCATTTAAATTGTTTGATGTTGCCTCAACACCAAGTTTCTTTTTTAATATAAAATTTCTGGCATATCCGTCGTTTACCTTTACAATCTCTCCCTTTTTTCCAAGAGATTTTACATCTTCTAATAATATTACCTGCATATCTATATTTCTCCTTCCTCTATCATCCTGTCTATTTCTTTTCTAATCATATCTTTTACAGTTTCCACTTCAACATTCTCAAGCTGTGCACCCGCCATATTTATATGACCGCCGCCGCCAAACTGCTCCATCATAATCTGGACATTGACTTCGTCAATTGAACGGGCACTTATATACACTTTTCCTCTATATTTTGTAAGTACAAATGAAGCTTTAACTCCATTTATGTCGAGAAGTGAATTTGCAATTTTGGATGCAAATACAGTCGGTGATTCTATTCCCTCACTCTTGCTTTCTGCTATTGCAAATGCATCCTTGTAAAGCTCCGTATCCTGTATAGCCGCCGCTCTTATCTTATATTCGTCAATGTCCTCCCTGAAAGCCTTTCTTATGCGAACCGCATCAGCTCCGTTTCTTCTCAGATAAGCCATTGCCTCGAAAGTCCTGACACCCGTTTTATTTGAAAAATAATTTGTATCAATCATAATGCCGGCATACATTGCCTCGGCTTCTGCTGATTTAAGCTTAAGACCATTGCCAATATACTGTGAAATCTCAGCAACCATTTCACTCGCAGACGATGCATATGGCTCAATGTAAAACAATACCGCCTTATCAATCGCATCTCCCGCCTGTCTGTGATGGTCTATCACTACAACAGACTGAGCCTGCTCAATAAGTTCCGGGCATTCTGTATAACTTGCTCTATTTACATCTACAATTACAAGTACCGTATTTTCATCTACAAGTTCTTTTGCCTCGTCACCTGTAACAATCATGTCACCCTCGTATTCTTTTGTATAAAATCTGTCTCTTATAGGTTTAACTGACTGATTTACCTCATTTAATACGACATTCGCTTTTCTGTTAAGCGTCTTTGCAATGCGGTATATACCTATTGAAGCACCGAAAGAATCGACATCACCTATAGAATGTCCCATTACGACAACTCTTTCCTTGCCCTCTATAAGTTCTTTTAAAGCATGTGCTTTTACTCTCGCTTTTACCCTTGTATTTCTTTCTATCTGAACACTTTTTCCACCGTAGAATTTTTCCTGGTCAACAGATTTGACTACAGCCTGGTCGCCACCTCTTCCGAGTGCAAGATCTATGGCAGCACGCGCAAGGTCATATCTCTCAACAAATGTATCTCTGCCCACACCAATACCAATACTTATGGTTGCACTTGATTCATTTCCGAGATTTATATCCCTTATTTCTTCTAAAATTGCAAAACGATTTGAACATATCTCTGCAAGATAACTCTGTTTAAATAAAAACAAAAATTTATCCTTCTCCAGTTTTTTAGAGATTGCATCTATCCCCTGCATGTATTTATTGATTTTTCTGTCTATCAGAGCCATAATCAGCGACTGCCTAATTTCATCGATGCTGTCGATAAGCTCATCATAATTGTCAATATATAAAAGACCCACAACAAGATTTTCCGCTTCTCTCTTCTGCTCAAGTTCCATCATGTCAGTCTCATCATACAGGAATACAGAAATGAGCCTGCTGTTATCCATAAGCTGATTTATGTCAGTTTTTACCATCTCATCATCATCCGGTGAGTCTGATACAATAAGTTTCATAACAGCACGATAATATTTATCTTCTGTTTTTACATGTATCACCTTAATCTCATCAGAGTCCGGCAGACTGTCTATTGTAATTTCCTCAAATATGTTTGCAATGTTTCTTCTTGCCGCTTTTTTGTTTACTATGACTGATACAAATTCATCATTGCCCCACAGCATATGACCATCATCGCTCAGAATTGCAAACGGAACAGTCAATGTTTTCATCATCCGCATTTGCATTTCACCATAGTTTGTAGCAAATTCTATAAGATCTTTCTTGAGCTTTCTCCTACCGGAAAAATTTATAAGAAAAGCTATCAACAAATAAATAACAGTGTAAAACACACCCATTATACCGGCTTTAACTGACACTGAAAAAAGCTGAACTGTCATTAAAATAAATAACAATCCAAAAAACAGAGGCCATCTCAAATAGGTCTTAAGATTTCCTCTAAGCCTTATTCTATGTTTTATTCTATACATTATTCTCCATTCCTGCACAACATACTGTGCCCGCATGTTTTTTGCACATTACAAAGTTTCACCAGAAACTTTTAATATGAGCACCTTAGTGCTCATTATATCATCAACAGATATTTAGCGTCAAACTTTACTGTTTTTCCCATCTGCCTGAAGCACCACACGGAAGTACCAACCCATTTGATGATACAGGAAGTCCGATTTCCTGTGCTTCAACTTTTCCACCTGCTTTTTTCACAAGTTCTGTATTCAACATGTATGAAAGAACCGCCGGCTGAAGACCTGTCGTATATGAATTTATAAGGAAGAAAAGCGGGTCATCCGATAATATCTGAGTACATAATTGTATAAACGGATGTATTTTTTCTTCTATCTTCCATATCTCACCTTTAGGTCCTCTTCCATATGAAGGCGGATCCATAATAATTCCATCATACTTATTTCCACGTCTTATTTCTCTCTCAACAAATTTAACGCAATCATCAACAAGCCACCTTATAGGTGCTTCTGAAAGTCCTGATGCCGCCGCATTTTCCTTTGCCCATGTAACCATTCCCTTTGATGCATCCACATGTGTAACACTGGCTCCTGCCGCTGCTGCCGCAAGTGTCGCACCACCCGTATATGCAAACAGATTTAATACTTTTACAGGTCTTTTGGCATTTCTTATCTTTTCTCCAAACCAGTCCCAATTCACTGCCTGCTCCGGAAACAATCCCGTATGCTTGAACTTGAAAGGCTGCAGGTTAAACACTAATTTGCCGTATTTAATCTGCCATGTATTTGGAAGATTAAAAAATTCCCATTCACCTCCGCCTTTGTTGCTTCTGTGATAATGACCGTTCATCTTCTTCCAGCCTTTTGCCTTTTTAGGCGTATCCCATATAACCTGCGGATCAGGTCTGACAAGAATATAGTCTCCCCATCTCTCCAGCTTTTCACCGTCTGACGTATCTATTACCTCATAATCTTTCCAATTGTCTGCAATCCACATTTATCTTCCTCCATTATAAAAATTTTGATATTTCTTTTAACATCTCATCTACCTTGATTGGTTTTGAAATATGAGCATTCATTCCTGATTTCAAAGACTCCTCAACGTCTTCTGCAAAGGCATTCGCACTCATTGCAACTATAGGTATCGTCTTTGAATCTTCCCTGTCGCCGCTTCTCAATCTCATTGCCGCCTCATGCCCGTTCATAACCGGCATATTTATGTCAAGAATAATGAAATTATATGTTCCCGGCTCACTGTTTTCAAACTCTTCAACAGCCTGTAAGCCATTTTCCCGTACAGTTACCTTTGCACCATACATTTCAAGCACTGTCTTTGCAATCTCCGCATTAAGCTCATTATCCTCTGCCATAAGAATCCTTTTACCGTCAAGCTTAGAAACTTCAGGTTCATCATCATCTTTCAATGCTGTGTACCTATCACTTTCCTCCTTGTTCGGATAAGAAAGCTTTATTTCAAAACAGAACTCTGAACCTTTTCCAAGCTCACTCTGAACTTCAAGTTTTCCTCCCATAAGGTGAACAAAATTGTTGCTTATGGCAAGCCCCAGTCCGGTTCCTCCATACTTTGAAGAAGAATTCTGCCCTGCCTGTTCAAACGCTATAAATATCTTTTTCTGATCCTCTCTACTGATTCCAATACCATTATCTTTGATACTGAACTTAATCCTTGCTGCCTTGTTGTCCGAATATACCTCCTGTATTCTGACTGTAATTTTTCCATTTTCATGTGTAAATTTCAGTGCATTTCCCGCTATATTTATAAGTATCTGACTTAATCTGAGTTCATCCCCCACAACAATAGGCCTTACATAATCCCTTTTAAGCTCAAATGTAATATTTTTTTCATCAGTCTGCGGTCTCATAAGCATTTCAACCTTATCTGCTATCTTATCAAGACTCATTGTTCTGCTGACCAATGTCATTCGACCACTCTCAATTTTTGAAAGGTCGAGTATATCATTTATAAGTGTAAGCAGATGCTGTGATGAACTCTCAATCTTATCAAGACATTCCTCAACCTTATTCATATCTGACATATTTGCCTTAGCTATGTCTGTCATTCCGATAATAGCATTCATCGGAGTTCTTATTTCATGAGACATATTTGAAAGAAAAGCTGTTTTCGCTTTATTGGCAATATCAGAATGAAGCTTTAACACATACCCGCCAAGAATATTTGAATATTTCAACAGATATTTCTTTTCATTTCTCTTAAACGCCCCTTCTTCTCTTTCAAAAACAACCCCGCCCCTTATCCTTCCCTCGGATACAATGATACATATAATGGCATTATTCAACATATTTTTGTATGTATTTAAGCCACGTATCTCGCAATACTTCTTTATTTCATCATCTGAAAAATCAAAAATCACCCATCTGCTTTTCTTTATTTCATTAAGTATCTTTATATCTAAATGATTATTTGCGGCAAACTCTTTATCAACATATTTTTTATCGGACGACCACTGATAAGACAGATGTGCATTGTTTCTGTCATCCTCAAATTCATACACACTCACCCTGTTTAAATGATAAAACAGCCCTGCTCTTGCGAGTGCTATCTGAAGCGAACTTCTAAGGTCTTTTGACTCGACAAACAGCTTTTCTATATCTTTTACAAGTCTCTCATCCTGTTTAAACTCGCTCTCATCTGAAACTTTCTCCGCATCAAAACTCTCATCTTCCAAATATTTATCTGCGACTTCATGTCCTTTGTCTTTCTCCTGCACCTTTTCATTGTTTTCTAAATCGTCTGCTCTCTGTGCTTTTGCATATTTTAATGCAACTTCAAAAAGTTTCTCAAACCATGCCTTGCCTGTATGATAACCAAAATAATATTTTATTCTGTTAATCTCTTTTTCACCTACATAAATGTTTGACAAAACACGGCTTATCTCTCTGCGAAGTTTTCTGACATTTATCAAATCACAGTTAGGTATAAAAAACATAAACGCTGCTCCCGTCAGCTTTGCCACATAAACTTTCTTCTCACTTCCAAATTTTCTAAGTTCACCGGCAATCATTACTATAAGATTATCAGCATAAATATCCCCATAACATTCAACTATGTCATTCATGTTTTTTATGTTGATTATCATAACTTCATGTATTCTGTCAGGCTCCTGTTCTTCAAGCTCTATTGCAATCTGTCTCACTCTCTCAAACGAATATAAACCTGTTAATGCATCCCTCTGTCTTGCAATTCTTTCTCTTTCTTCCCTCTCTTTCTCACTTGTAATGTTGCACAATCGTCCTACTACAAGTTCCAGCTTGCCATAATCATCATATACGGCATTTCCTTCATAACGAAACCACTTCTCAACTTTTTTATCATTCTCTTCAAACTCAGCTCTAAATATATCTGACTGCTCCTTCTTCGTTCCAAAAACCATATCAAATATTTTCTTTCTTGTTTCATCATCAAACCAGACGCAATCTGATATAAAATCCATCGCATTTTTTATGACAACATCTTTTCTATCTCCTGTCATAGATGCATTAGCATAATACTCATCATTAAGCATATCATACTCAAATATAATATCATTTGAGTTTTTCATTGCTATATTCATATGCGTATCTTTTCTTATAAGTTCATCTATTAACTCTCTCTGTTTTATAATATATGTTCTAAATCTCCTAGCCATATATCTTAAAACAGGGAATATAATAAGAAATTCTAAAGTAATTCCCGTCACAAACGGAAAATATACCTGTACAAAAGTTTCTCCTGTATATACATACTTCAACATTTCAATCGACCTGAAAATATATGCTATCAAAAAACATATATACGTCAGAATCATCACCTTGGTAGTAAGATATTCATCAAAATAAAGACAGCTCACTATAACCGCAAACAGCATCGTAGCATAAATACCTATACGATACTGTGTTGAAAATACAGACACACAAAGAATAATGCATGTCAGATTATAGTATTTTATAAATTTTTGTGACTTTGATAATCTAATAACTATACTTGGAGATATTCCACAAAATGTTCCCACTGCAAAAGCCACAATACACATTCTTCTGCTTATCTCAAACATCCCCAGATAATTAAGGACCAGCATGAACCAGATAATTATTGCCGCTCCAAACATCCATTTACAGACCTGTTTATTTACTTCTTTTTCATTCTCTATAAAAAACAGTGTATTATTCATAATTCTCCTCAATACAATTACAAATACAATCCTCTTTAAATTTTATTGCACCTAATTCACATGATATTATAACATTTTCGTTTACAAAAAAAAAGATATAGACAACTCAATGCCTATATCTTTTTAATTTAAACAGTCCGCTTTGCCGTAACCGGCAAATTTTTATGCTTTGAACTAAAATTCTAATGTGCAAGTATAACTTTCTTAGGACATTTAGCAGCACATGCTCCACATCCCTTACACTTACTCTGGTCAATATGTGCAATATTGTTCTCTACATGAATTGCATCAAATTTACATGTCTTTTCACAAAGACCGCATCCGATACATCCTGTATCACATACTGACATAACCTTTGGTCCCTTATCTTTATTTGAACAAGCAACTGACCATTTTGCATCATATGGTATAAGCTCGATAAGTCCGTTTGGACACTCCTCTGCACACTTACCACATGCAACACATTTTTCTTTATCTACTATCGCAACACCATGTTCTACATGAATTGCATCAAATTTACATGCTGCAACACATGAGCCAAAGCCCATACATCCAAATGAACATGCCTTATCACCACGTCCCGGGATTGCTGCTGCTCTCTTGCAGTCGGAAATTCCATAATAGTTTGCCTTGATACCAGCCTTGTCACATGTTCCTGAACATTTGACATATGCTACCATCTTAACACTTTCTCCTGCTGCAACTCCCATAACATTTCCTATCTTTTCAGCAACTGCTGCTCCACCTACAGGACATGCATTTACAGGAGCTTCTCCTGCTGCAATTGCCTTTGCCAAAGCATCACATCCGGCATATCCGCAACCACCGCAGTTATTTCCCGGAAGAAACTCTCTGACTTCAATTTCTTTTTCATCAACAGGAACTGCGAATGCCTTTGCCGCAAATCCCAAAAGGAGTCCTATAAGAAGACCTATCAAACCAACAACTACCGCTGCCATTATTACGCCTGTCATTTATACTCCCCCTTTCTAAACAAGACCTGCAAAGCCGCAGAATGCAATTGCCATTAAGCTGGCTGTTACAAGTACAATTGGTGTTCCCTTAAAAGAATGTGGAATATCGTTAAATTCGATTCTCTCACGGATACTAGCCAATATAACAATAGATACGAGGAAACCAAGTGCTGTAAATAAGCCTGTAACAACACTTTCTATAAAGTTGCAGCCGTTTGTGATGTTGTTGAGTGCAACACCTAAAACTGCACAGTTTGTTGTGATAAGAGGAAGGTATACACCGAGTGCCTCATAGAGAGGTGGCATAAACTTTTTTAATACCATTTCAACAAACTGAACAAGAGCCGCAATTATAAGGATAAATGCGATAGTTTCCAGATACGCAAGTCCCAAAGGAACAAGAATAAAATAATATATCGGATAAGTAATGGCAGATGCTATCGTGATAACGAATGTAACTGCCGCACCCATACCTGCTGCCGTTTCAACTTTCTTTGATACACCGAGGAAAGGACAGATACCGAGGAACTGACTAAGTACAACATTACTTACCAACATTGATGAAATCATAATTACAAATAAATTCACTTAAATCAATCCTCCTTTTTCTGAGCTTCGGCTGCTTTTGCTGCCGCCTCTTTTGCTGCTTTTGCTTTTGCTGCTGCTTCCTTTGCTGCCTGAGCTTTTGCTGCCTTTGCTGCAACTCTCTCAGCCTCAACAAGACCTTTATTTGCTGCACAGCTTGAACCTATACAGCTTGCGCAGTTACCGCCACAGGCGATATTTGTATCATTTGTCTCAACATTTGTAGCAGAAGGCATTTTGAGTTTGTTCTGCAATGCCGTAAGGAATGAGAGAACAAGGAATGCTCCCGGTGCAAGTACGAAGAATGTAATATGATAATCCTCAGGAATAAACTGATGATTAAATATAGCACCACTTCCCAAAATTTCACGGCAGATACCGATACATGTAAGACCAAATGTGAAACCAAGTCCCATACCAAGTCCGTCAAATATTGATGGAAGTACAGGATTTTTAGAAGCATAAGCCTCTGCTCTACCAAGAATGATACAGTTTACAACGATAAGCGGAATATAAACACCTAATGCTTTGTTGAGTGACTGCATATATCCCTGTAATAAAAGCTGTATTATCGTTACGAATGAAGCAACGATTACGATGAATGCCGGAATACGAACCTTATCCGGAATAACTTTTCTAAGTAATGATATAAATGCATTGGAAAGTATAAGAACTGCCGTTGTCGTAAGTCCCATGCCAAGTCCGTTTATGGCTGAAGATGTAACGGCAAGAGTAGGACACATACCAAGCATCATTACAAAAGTCGGATTTTCGGTAATAATACCGTTTTTTAATCTCTCTGTACAAGAACTCATGTCTTTACCCCCTTACTTTCCGGTCTGAGCTGCGACAAATTTCAGAGCTACATTGACAGCTCTTGTCACGGCTTTACTTGTAATGGTAGCACCTGAAATAGCATTAACTGTGCCGTTGTCTGCACTTCCGCTGCCATCCTTTACAACTGATAATGTTTTGTCTGATTTCATTCCTACATACTGGCTGTTCCAAGTCTCTTTTGTTGAATTCTGACCAAGACCAGGTGTCTCGTTGCTCGCATCAAGAATCTGAATACCAACAACCTCGCCCTCATTTGTGATACCAAGTGCAATAGTTACTGCTCCGCCGTAGCCTTTTCCACTTACTTTAAGAACATAACCTGTCTGTGAACCGTCTTTAGAAGCAGTTCTTGCCTCGATAAGTTCTTCGCTTGTATATGAGAATGTATCATCATCAATCTTACCTGCTGCAACATCCTTTTGGAATGATTCAACAGCTTTTGTAAGAGTGTCATCTGCTTTAAACTCTGCATCCTTATAAACAGCAGCATACGCTTCATTTGTAGCTTTCTCGTCTGCGGCTGCTATAGGTCCTTTTGTAATTGTATAAACTCCACCGAGCAAAACACCTGCTATAATTGTTATAACAAAAAGCATAATCGCATCATGCATAAGTGTTGATTTGTTTTCATTATTTGCCATCTTTAATTCCCTCCTTTCCAAATGGAACAGGAATAGTCACCTTTTCAATCAATGGAACTAACAGGTTACAGATAATGATGGCGTAAGAAACACCTTCTGCTGATGCACCGAAAATACGGAATATTCCTGTAAGAATACCAAGAAGTACACCAAATATAATCTGTCCCTTCGGAGTGATAGGACTTGTAACATAATCTGTTGCCATGAAAAATGCACCGAGCATAAGACCACCACCGCAGATTTCAGCAGCAAGATATGTGAGATCAAAACCACGTCCGCCAAATATAAGTGCAAATATTGCAAATGTTCCAATATAGCATACAGGAATCTTCCATGTGATAACTTTCTTTATAAGAAGATATGCTGCACCAAGAAGAAGTGCAAGTGCTGAAGTCTCACCGATAGTTCCTCCGATAGTACCGATAAACATCTTGAGAACACTTGTAGCAACCTGTGTCTTGCCGTCACCGGATGCAAGAAGATCTGCTACTGCTGTAGCTTTGTCACCGTTTTTGATGATTGCAAGTGGTGTAGCTCCTGTAACACCGTCATATGTAAATGAAGTCATCTTTCCTGCAAATGAAATCATGAGGAAGCATCTTGCTCCGAGTGCCGGGTTCATAAAGTTCTGACCAAGTCCTCCGAAAAGCTGTTTTACAATGATAATCGCAAATACACTTCCAAGTATAGCCATCCATACAGGGAATGTAGATGACAGGTTGAGTGCCAAAAGCAATCCTGTAAGTGCTGCACTTCCGTCACTTACCGTAACCGGAAGTTTCATAGCCTTCTGCCAGATGTACTCAGTAAGTACAGCCGCAGCAACGCAGGCTACAATAAGTATCGCTGCCTTATATCCGAAATTATATATACCAACGATGGTAGCGGGCATAAGTGCGAGAAAAACATCCCACATGATACTTTTCGTAGAAGATTTGTCACGAACATGTGGTGATGATGAAATATTTAATAAATTACTCACCTTTTATCCCTCCTATTTCTTTCTTCTCTGAGCTGCCACATACTGACGAGCCTGCTTAAATGTCTGTGTAAGAGGACGTTTTGCCGGACATACATAAGTACAGCTTCCGCACTCGTAACACTCCATACCGTTAAGTTTTACAAATGTATCATAATCATTATGCATAGCTGCCTGTGCCATCTTCTGAGGTACAAGGTTACCCGGACAGGCCTGAACACAGCGGCCGCATCTGATACATGGTGACGGCTCATTCTCAGCAACTTCGTCCTTTGTCAGTGCCAAAATAGAAGAAGATGTCTTTGTGACAGGAACATTGAGATCAAACATGGCAAATCCCATCATCGGACCACCTGAAATAATCTTTGCAGGATCCTGCTTAAATCCTTCACCTTCTGCTACAAGGTCTGCATGGTTGCAGCCTATACGCACATTAACATTGACAGGCGTATTGAATGCATCACCTGTAAGTGTCATAACTCTGGTAATAAGAGGTGTCTGCTTGCAGACAGCTCTGTATATAGCAATAACCGTAGATATATTATCTACAATACATCCCGCATCTGCCGGAAGTTTTGCAGAATAAATCTTTCTCCCTGTAATGGCAGAAATAAGAGTACGCTCACCACCCTGCGGATACTTTGTCTTTAAAGGCATAACCTCTATACGGCTTTCTCCCTGGGCTGCCTGCTTCATCTTTTCAATGGCATCAGGCTTGTTGTCCTCGATTCCGATAACTCCCTTTGCCTTGTCAAAAAGTTTAAGTATGACTTTAAGTCCTCCGATAATCTCTTCCGGACATTCAAGCATCTGTCTGTAATCAGATGTAAGATACGGCTCACACTCAGCACCATTTACAAGAATATAATCAATCTTGTCCGGCTCCTTTGGTGTAAGTTTTACATTTGTTGGAAAACCTGCACCACCCATACCTACAATACCGGCTTCTTTTACAATGTTTCGGATCTCGTCATTTGACAGTTTGGTGTAATCCCTATCCTCACCAAGTCCTTCAATTCCTGTGTATTCTCCGTCATTTTCAACAATCACGCAGGTTGCCTTAGCTCCGTTCAAAAGCATTCTAGGCTCAACTGCCTTTACAGTTCCAGAAACTGAGCTGCAGATATTTGCTGAAATAAATCCGCTAGCTTCACCAATTTTTTGTCCAACAAGCACTTTATCACCTTTTTGTACAACAGGTGTTGCCGGTGCACCGATATGCTGTGACATAGGAAAAACCATATCACCTTTAGGCATAACAGTCTTTATAGGCAGGTCTTTGGACAATTCCTTTCCCTCGTAAGGATGAACACCCCCACGAAATGTTGCTTCACTCATTCTGGTTCCCCTTTCTTTATAATTTTTTATATTTTTTGCCCCATATCACCAAATAATATATGTATGAAACATATGCATATTCAATGATTTTCATATGTACATTCACCCTATTGTTCCTTATGACAAAAAATATAATATCCCGACCTTTATTGTACCATTTTACCGAGAATTGTCAATCTGAATGGTGAAAAACTAAGCATAATCGCCAAAAACCATTTTAGCAACTGTCAAAAATATATCAATAGACACAGGCAGACCATCAACTTGCCATAAAAGTAATTATTACAAATGTAACCAACACCATCTAAAATACGATATGATTAGTGAACGGCTAAATACAGTAGGAAAGAAGGTGAAAATTTGGAAGACGAAAAAATCGTTCAGTTGTATTTTAATCGTGATGAGAATGCAATTAAATATACAGCAGATAAGTATAGCTCAAAACTCTGTAATATTTCTTATAAAATAGTCAGAGATACATGTACGGTGCAGGAGTGTGAAAATGATACATATATGGAAACTTGGAAACGAATACCACCGAGCAATCCAAAGGATTATTTTTTTGCTTTTCTTGCCCGGATTATTCGTACTATCTCCATTGACAGATACAGGAAAGAAACCAGCCTTAAAAGAAATTGCAATATTGTTGAACTGTCTAAAGAGCTTGATAACTGTATTCCTGCAATTGATAGTGTTGAAAGTGAAATTGAAGCAAAACTGCTAGGTGAAATGGTTAGTCGTTTTTTATATACATTATCAGATGAAAAACAGATAATGTTTGTGCGTAGATACTTTTATATGGAGAGTATAGCTGAAATTGCAAAACATTTGTCAATTACCGAAAGCAAAGTGAAAACTTCACTGTTCCGAGTACGCAGCAAGCTTAAAATCTATCTTGACAAGGAGGAATTTCTATGAATATGGACAAATTATATTGTATTGGTTATATTGATGACGAACTCATTGAAAAAGCTGATAAGTATATTTCAAAAAAAAGAAGTGTACTTTTAAAAAATGGACTGCTCTGGCAGCAAGTTTTATAACAATATTTCTTATCTTTGCAGCTCTTATTTCATTTAAGAACAAAAATACCATAACAGCATATGCATATGTAACAAATGAAAAAATCACTTCAACCGCAGCAGTAATAAAAACCGGAACCATTAGTGACAGTGGTGAAATGAAAGGCCATCAGCTTATTTTTTATATTTTAGGAGAAAATATAGAAAAAATCAGATTTTCCTGCAAAAATCAGCAGCTTGATTTCAAAGACTGGAAAGAAAAAGAAACGAATATGCAAATGCACAGAATTTTGAAATTTCGTATGGTAATAATAAAAAAGAATACAAATACCTTACAATTTCATGGATACCAAATAAAACTATTAGTGAATTAAGTGATAATGAAAATGCAAAAATCAAAAATCTTGCAAAAGAATTGAAAGAAGATATAATTGTCATGGAGGTTACTTTTAAAAATGGAAATACAGCAACAAAAGCTATATCAATTTCACTATCTGATAATGGAAAATTTTTAGCTTCATTTAGTGATTACAAAATCAAAAAAACAGATAAATTTGTCAGGCGTTCAAATGATAAACCCCTCAATAGTACTTATATTGATAAAAATGAAAATACAAACAAAATATCTTCAATAAAAAATGAAAAGAAATCAGTATATAAATTATCAAAAAAACAAATTAAAAAAGCTGAAATTGCCGCAATCAGATACTATTCAAAAACCATCTTTACAGTAAATTACATTAAATTTGATAAAAAAGGCAGTGCAAAACTGCATGGTAAAAAATATAAATTTATCGTAAATGTGAGCAAAGAAGGTATTGTACAGAACCCGGACAGAATGATAATTTTGAAAAAAAATCGCAAAGGCATATGGAAAGTTACAAATGAAGGTTATTAGCGAAAAGTCAAGATGAACTCCCCTGATAGTGTAAAAACAGGCATAAGTAACATTGCGTATATGATGTTCTGCTTATGCCTGTTTTTATTATTTACTAAGCTGCTAACGGGATTTGAACCCGTGGCCTCCGCCTTACCAAGGCGACGCTCTACCTCCTGAGCCATAGCAGCAATCATAGCAAATATTATATATTACTTTGTGCTGTATTTCAAGTATTTTTTTTGATTTTATATTTATATATTGTAACAGTTCAGCTTTCATTTTCTACATTCATAAACCTGCCAGCAAGCTGTCAGTCGCTGCTATGCAGCTTATGTTTATTCATTACGGAAATGAAAGGCTATTCCACCCAAAAAAGCTAATAAACAATACCATAAGCAAGCTTATGTATTGTTTATTAGCTTTTTCAGGCTGAACTGTTACTATATATTTAAAATCATTGCAGAAAACACGACAAAATCATGATATTCTGCAACGATTATTATACTTCGTATGAAACAGCTTATTTTTACCTAAGCTTATGAAAATGATGCCACAGATTGCTTCATTGCCTGACAATTCCCACAATCCTGCAAATATCTCATATCATTTCATTACTGAAGAAGTGAAAGTACACCCTGGTTAGACTGATTAGCCTGTGCAAGCATAGACTGACCTGCCTGTAAAAGAATATTATTCTTGCTGTATGCAACCATTTCTTCAGCCATATCTGTATCACGGATACGAGACTCTGATGTCTGAGTATTCTCAGAAGCTGTATCAAGGTTTGCTATTGTATGCTCAAGACGGTTCTGAACAGCACCGAGTTTACTTCTCTGAGCAGATACTTTCTTGATAGCTGCATCAATAGTCGTAGTAGCCTTCTGAGCACCTGCCTGAGTAGCAAGGTCAACCTTGTTTCCGTCAACACCAAGTGATTTAGCACTCATATCATCAATAGAAAAGCTCATTGTCTGACCTTCGTTTGCACCAATCTGAAGTGTCATGCCCTTACCTGCTGTGCTTGAAGATGCACTTGGTTTAAGTTCAACTATTGTTTTATCTGCATTATTTTGTTCAGCATTGATACCTGTCTTAGCAGAAATCAAACTTGCCATAGCTTTTGCATCATCTTCTGCAACAGTTGCACCAGCTGTCTGAACAAAATTAACATCACTATAGTCAGTTTTGCTCTTAAGTGCAGCAACACCAGCAGCAGTCGCATACATAAAACGCTCACCGTTTACTGTAAAGATTTTATCATCAATATTTTCTGTTGCACCACCAGCATATGTTCCTACACCGCCTGTTATACTCTGGTATGCATCTGCCGGTGCCGTAGTGTCAGTTGTCTGTGCAGCTGTAGTCTGGGTAAATACTCCTGCTTTTATATTGCTCTCAGATGTAGAAAGAATGCGAGAAGTCTCAGTTCCTGCTGTCTTTGCAGTAAATTCAATTTTTCCATCAGCAGCAGTTCCTACCATAGTAAAATCATCTGCTAATGAAGTCTGCTTTAATTCAGCAAGAAATGCCTTTGTTTTCTCATCTACTGTTGCTTTGCCACCAGCAGCTACAGTATATTCCCTAGAACCATCCTCACTTACAAGTGTCGTAGCATCCTTGTACTTAAGATTTACAGTAATAGACTCCTGCTCACCTTTTTCATTTAAGAAATTGACTGTCAGACTTGTTGTATCACCTGCATTCAAATCATCAGCATCACTTATAGCTCCGTCACTTGTATATTTACCATTAGTAGCTGCAGTAGTCTTTAATGCACTTGCCTGCAACGCTGCATTGCTTACAGAAGCATCCACTTTAATACCTGTAGCTGAACTTCCGCCACCCAAAGAACCATCAAGAAGCTTCATTGTATTAAACTCTGTTGTGCTTGAGATTCTTGTAAGCTCGTCCTGAAGCTGGCTGATTTCCTTCTGTACTGCCTCACGGTCATCATCTGTCTCTGTACCGTTTGATGCCTGTACTGAAAGTTCTCTCATTCTCTGGAGAATTGAGTGAGACTCATTTAATGCACCTTCTGCTGTCTGTATAAGTGAGATACCATCCTGAGCATTGTCAGAAGCTTTATTTAAGCCACGAATCTGGCTTCTCATCTTCTCTGAAATAGAAAGTCCTGCCGCATCATCTGCTGCACGGTTAATTTTATAACCTGAAGAAAGTTTCTCTGTAGATTTTGCGAGTGAACTGTTTGTTATTCCTAACATTCTGTTAGCATTCATTGCTGACATATTGTGCTGTACTATCATTGCCATAATAATTACCTCCGTGTTTTTCCGTTACCATCCGCACCTGTAGTGCGGCAGGCAACTTGTCCTACGCTCCAAATCCGTTTGAAAGCGTATTCTAAAATCTGCTTTGTATTTTTTATTTTTATATATAATAAAATCAATGCCTAGGTTCACTGATTCATTACCAAACTAAGGAAACTTAAATCGTCCGCATTCAAAATAGTTCTTTAATATTAAAATTAATTTCTTAACAACTTTTTACTTCCTGCGGTATTTCTCCGGATGCTCTTTTTCTTCATAATAAGAAGGAGCTTCACACTCTATCCCGTTTTCTTTCATATGCTTTCTAAGAGCCTTGCTTCTGACTATCTTTACATCTTTAGGTGCATCAATCATTATTCTGTGATGATTTCCCGTACCACCGAGAAAAATGATTTTCACATCATCACCAACCATCAGATACTCTTTGTTTTCAATAGAAAGTCTTAACATTCACATTACCTCCTTGTATTCGTTGTCCGGCAGTCTGTTTAATTCATCACTCTGTCCGATTTTTTATTTTCATCAGGTTGAATTAAAATAAGCACTTAAGGAAACATTATTTACAATCCAAAACTGCCATATCCTTGCCTTGTAAATGGAAATGTAACAGAATGGATATTGTGTTACATTTTTTAATGGAAAATAAAATTGATTCTTTTGGGGATTTAAATCTGAAAAAAAATTTGAAATTGAATTATCCGGGAAAATTGAAATTATTATTATAAAATTATTTGATATTAGATTTTTTACACAACAAGCAGACCCAAAATTTAAATTTTATTATTGTCCGCCTCTGCGGTGTGCAACACACAGCTAAAACTGTACATTAAAAATTTTGCGTCTATAAACAGCTTTATTTATTATATGATGTTGGGATTAAAAAATATTTTGACCCTTGCATCATTATATTTTTTACTACAAATTCACGAGTTCAAAAACTTCGTCCCTGTCATCCTGTTCTATTCCAAGATATCTTGTCGTAATTTTATATGAAGAATGATTATAAATACTTGTCAAAAGTGCCGGAGACACCCCTTTTTTCCATGCATGATACCCAAATGTTTTCCTAAGCGAATGACAGCTCACTTTATGACTGAGCAGACATTTTTTTGCTGCTTCTGATATTATGCGAAATGCCTGAATCCTACTGATAGGCTTATCAGTGGATTTCTGACCAAGAAAAATAAATTGTTCCATCACCTCACACAATTTTCCTTTCTTCGCAATTATATCTTTAAGAAACGAAGCAAATGCTTCTTTTAAGTTTTTATTTATAAAAACAGTTGTTTTTTTACCTGTTTTCTGTTCTTTAACATCAATATGTGATTTAAACGACAGCAAATTTTCATTATACACATCCTTCCACCGAAGTTTTAAAATATCAGAAATGCGCAAAGCCGTGTTAAGTCCACATACAACAAGAAGTGAATTCCTTTTATTTGGTTTCACCTCGCGGTAATATCTTTTTATCTTTTTTAATTCCGCAATATCACGTATCGGCTGAGTAATTTTCATTTTTATAAATCTATCCGTTCATTTTTTGATAATATTTTAAAAAAAATGCTAAAGTTTCCAAATTGACTGCCGATAAATAATGTGTAATAAAAAATGTAACACAATGTCTATTGTGTTACATTTTTCTATAATTTTACAGATACAGGGACAAACAGATTATTTTTTCAACAAAAAACTGTCACACAGCAAATAAAACAATATATGCTGCATGACAGTTCTTTTTATTTTATGCAATGTACCTCGCAAGTCCATTTGTTATTACTAATTATATTTTTGCCCTTACTAATGCAAGCTGTATTACAAATGTTATGGTTAGGAGCATTTTTATCTTTTTAAACTCTCTCGTTGTGTGCCTTCTGTTTACATAAATACATATTGTGGTCTGCAATGGCAATAACATCTTTTAAGCACTCTTTTTTGCCAATGGCATATCCCACTGAAGCAGAAACAGGAAAATCGCAATCAACACTTAGATTTTCAAGTTCTTTTTTCCATATTTCTATAAGCTCTTCTGCTCTTTTTTCAGTTCCCTGTCTGATTATCATCAGAAATTCATCACCGCCGTAACGAAAAGCAACACAATCTTCCTTTGCAACTTTAAGAATTGACTCCGCTACTTTCATAATAAGCCTGTCCCCTGACAGATGCCCGTAATTATCATTTACATATTTCAGTTTGTTGACATCCCAGTAAACAACGGCTATATCCTGATAGTCATACGACTTATCTTCCACAAGTGAAAGTAGTTTATTTTTGTTATACAAGCCCGTCATGTCATCTTTACTTGCTTTAATTTCCATTTTTACAGCTTTCTTCTGCGATTTTCTGATAATTGTATTAACACTGTTGGAAACATACGCAAATGCAACGGCTAAAAGACATCTCGGTATCACAAAATACAAACCTATTGTCAATACGGGATTTGGATTTATCTGACTCATCTGAAAAATTCCGTTTTTATCAAGATTTCCTATAGATGTTGCCGTCAAAAGTGCCATATTCGCATCGCATATTCCAAAATAATAACCACCATATGTACTTAATACAATACTTATAATCGTAAGTATAAATGTATAGACCGATATTCTTTTTGATGTGTACATCCCTGCAATAACAAGCGGAATCATAATAATAATCACCATATGATATGTAAGTGAAATGCTCGCCGAAACAATGACACACATAATCGCTGCAACGCTCACATACTTAGTCAGATGATGTTCAAGCCCAAGTGCCAGCAAAAGAATGATATGTACAACTGCAAAAAAACATGCTGCTACATATCCTGTCATAAATATCTTTTTATCAACAATAAATATTCCAAACATATTCATGACATTTTCAACAGAATAAATAACCATACAAAATAATACAAAACGAAATGTATAAATGTTCTGGGCTACATCTTTTTCATCACTAATCGGACTTTTTCCAAATATCTGGCATAAAGTTTTTTTATATCTTTCCATTATTGCTCCTCTTGCCTTATAATTACTTTCTCCACCGCAACATAAATCTCAAACCTTTTTATGCTATGAAGTCCTTTTGTCAAAACAATATAACCCTCACCTCTAATATTACATTATCGAACTAATCACACTTAAAACTATAGCAGCAGCCGCACAAATTAAACCTATAATTGCTGTTGCTCTCACAATCATACGCTTTCTGCCTGCTGTTGATGTATTTGACTGTTCATATTCATTTCCATCAATCAGTTTTTTAGCCTTGTCCGCTTCCCGGTCATCAACAAATATATTAAACTCAATATTATTTTTTCCTGATACTGCATTAAATTTATCTTCTCTCCTGCAATCAGCATGTATTCCTTCATCCGTTAATTTGCTGATAACAGCATCTGCCTCAACTGAATTTGATGTACTGTATATGTTCTTCATGCTAATTTTTCTCTCCATCTTTTTTATACGCTAAAAATCTCTACCACTTATTACATATATTACTATACAATCATAAAATTAGCAATTTATATTCTTAAATATTTTTACGGCTATTTTTAAATATTTTTCGTGGGATAACACTCTACCCAATCTTCCCTTTTATCCTCTGCAAAGCATTGTCAATTGATTTAGGCGATTTCTCCATATCCGCCGCAATCTCCTGATATGTCATACCATCAAGATACCTCTTTAACACTTCCCGCTCCATTTTGCTGAGTTTGTCAAACATCTGATTCTGCATGTCAACAGCACTTTCCCTGTCTATCACAATTGCTTCAGGATTTGCTATATTATCACTTCCCGATGATATTACAGTCCTGTCTCCCGCCAGTTCATCGGCATCATTGAATTCATCAGAATATATTGATATATAAGAATTTAACGGTTGATTTTTAAGTCTGTTGGATTTTTTTATTGCCGAATAGAGCTGTCTTGATATACAAAGGTCGGCAAATGTCCTGAACGCCGCATCCTTTCCAGCCTGATAATCCCTTACAGCTTTAAAAAGACCTATCATTCCCTCCTGAATAAGGTCATCTTTATCACCATCTATCAAAAATAATTTTCTCGTTTTCTGACGGACAAGAGGTTTATATTTTTCCAGAAGATACTCCATCGCAGAATCTTGCTTATTTTGTGCCAAATTTATTATGTCATTTTCAGACATTTTTGCAAACTCCATTATTCCCCCCGTTTTCTTATATACTATAAAAACTGTTTACATTTACTCTTCTCTTAAATAAGTAACCAGTTTCATAAATACTCCAAGATTAATTTCTTTGATTTCAGCCCTTTTTTGCCGTTCTCTGTCTTACAATTTCATATGAAAGTACACCCATTGCCACCGATGCATTCAGTGAATCAATATCTCCAAACATAGGTATCGTTGCTACAAAATCACAATTTTCTTTCACCAGACGGCTCACGCCCTCACCTTCATTTCCTATTACTACTCCCATAGGTCCTGTAAGGTCAAGTGAATACATACTCTCTCCGCCCATATCTCCGCATACAAACCACATTCCTTGCTTTTTAAGTTCATCCATTGTCTTAACAAGGTTTGTTACTTTCGCAACAGGCGTGTAATTTATTGCTCCTGCCGATGCCTTTGCAACCGTAGCTGTAAGACCTACTGCACGCCTTTTCGGAATAATAACACCATGTGCTCCAACCTGATTTGCCGTTCTTATTATAGAACCGAGATTATGTGGGTCTTCGATATTATCCAGCAAAATAAGAAATGGCTGTTCATTCTTTTGCTTTGCATTCTCAAGCATCTCTTCCACTGTTCCGTATTCATACGCTGCTGCATAGGCTATAACTCCCTGATGTTTTCCTGTCTCAGACATTTGGTCAAGTCGTTCTTTTTTTACAAAATTAACTATACAATCCGTCTTTTTGGCTTCTCTCAAAATAGTACGCACCGGTCCATCCTGACAACCGTCAAGTACAAAAAGTTTGTCTATTGTTTTTCCGGCTCTAAACGCCTCTATAACTGCATTTCTACCCTCTATCGTTAATTCCTCGTATCTCATATTTTCCTCACTTTCTATTTTTTCTCTTATTTACCATATTAATTTTTCTCACACATCAATGTTTCCGTTTTATCATACCAATTTTTCTTGTGCATCAGTATTTTCGTTTTTCTACATCAACACTCCTATTTGAATTATAACTTATATGGAAGTAACTCTGTTTTTACAAGTCCATCTTTTACAAGTTCCATTGCTCTGTCCATTCTATGTGACAGATACAAATATCCGATAAGTGCCTCAAATCCGGTTGCTATCCTGTAATCCGTTATTGATGCATTTTTAGCTGACGTTGCCGATTTTGCATTTCTTCCATGTTTAAATATTGCCATTTCTTCATCCGTAAGACTATCTAAAATAACATTAACTACTTTCGCTTGTGATTCTGCCTTTACGATATTACTTGTCATTCGATGAAAATTCTTGACTTTCCCATTTCCAAGGTCAAGCACTATGGTTCTTATTATTAAATCATAAACTCCATCACCTATATAAGCAAGTCCCAATGCTGAATATTGCGATGGTTTAAGTTTTCCTTTTCCAAAAGTGTCATGCACGCTCTGTAAAAAATTCTTTTCAGCCTTACTTTTTTCTTCATCTGTAAGCTTAGTTATATTTTCTTTTTCCATACATTTCCTTTCCATTCCATATTTAATAAACTTAATAGTCATAAATTTTTTTCTTTATTTAAAATTTAAATTTAGCTTATAAATTTAATTTCTTATAATGCAACTTTTTATAACGCAAAAGACCCCAATGATAAATCATTGAGGTCTGTATAGAGGCGACTAACGGATTTGAACCGATGATCAGGGAGTTGCAGTCCCATGCCTTACCACTTGG
>ENA-OROU01000677-OROU01000677.1-human-gut-metagenome-genome-assembly--contig:-NODE-677-length-34754-cov-14.097640_pt1 | contig 34754 bp, 25 predicted proteins | sample MGYA00242131_ERZ509054 | MGnify/ENA primary metagenome ERZ509054 (study PRJEB26280, sample SAMEA2338749) | human gut metagenome | biome: human gut; feature: human-associated habitat; material: faeces... | reverse complement strand
CACAGCCCGTCGGCAGACGGCGCGCGACCTCCTCGGCGTGCGAGGGGCCGGAGAGCACTGCGATACGATAGCCCTCGCCGCATTCCTGTGCGATGATCTCGCTCATGCGCAGGTGCGTTCCGCGCTCAATGCCCTTCGTGAGCGAGACGAGCAGCGTGCCTTTTTTCAGGTGCGGCGCAGCCTCATGCGCAACGGAGCGCAGTGCAAACGACGGCGACGCGAAGACGGCCATCTCCGCATTTTGGAGCACCGCTAAGTCGCTCGTGACGGCGATGCGCTCGGGAATGCGCACGCCTTTGAGTAAAGGATTTTCCCTTGTCTTATCCAGCAATTCCGCCTTTTTCGGGTCGTGCGACCAGAGCGCGACGGTATGGCCGTTGTCCGATAACAGCATCGCGGCGGCGGTACCCCAGCCGCCCGAGCCAAGCACTACAATGTTCATTCGTCCTCCCCCGGTTTGGGCGCGTTCACATGGAAATGGAACTTGCTCTCCGTACCGCTTAAGAGTCTTTTGATGTTGCTGCGGTGCGCCCACAGCACAAGAAGCGAAATGCACGTGCCGAGCACTGTGCAGGCCGTGTTATGGAACACGAAATACGTGGTAAACGGCAGGCTGACCGCCGCGGCGACCGAGCCGAGCGACACATAGCGCGTCGTGAGCCACAGCACGACGAACGCGCCCCAGCCGACGAGCGCGATGCGCCAGTCGAGAAGCAGCAGCAGCGTGCCGCTGCACAAAATGCCCTTGCCGCCCTTGAAGCCGTAAAACACCGGAAACATATGGCCGATGACGCAGAACAGTGCGCCGAAATACTTGCCTGCGGCGCCCCAGCCGAGAAGATAGCCCAGAAAATAATTGCCAAGCAGCACCGCGCCGACGGCCTTGAGCATGTCGAACGCAATGACCATGGGCGCGCATCTCGCGCCGTAGTTGCGGTAGAAATTCGTCAGCCCCGCGTTGCCGCTGCCATGGCGGCGCACGTCGTCATGGTAGAAAATGTGCGACGTTGCGATCGCGCCGTTGATGCAACCCAAAAGATACGACAGCACCGCGACCAGAGCCGGCAAGGCAAATGCCGCGACAGCCGTGACGCCCGTAAGATAAATGCCTTTCATCAGTCTTCCTTATCCCCCTTCTCGCGAATCGACATGATGACCGGCGTACCCTCCAGTCCAAAGACGTTGCGGATGCAGTTTTCAAGGTAGCGCTGGTAGGAGAAATGGAAGAGCTTGCGCTCGTTGCAGAACACGACAAAGTGCGGCGGGCAGACGCCGACCTGCGTCATGTAATAGATCTTCAGTCTGCGGCCACGGTCCGTCGGCGGCTGCACGCGCGTCTGCGCGTCGGCCAGGATGTTGTTGAGCATGCCGGTCGAAATGCGCATGCAGGACTGGTTGTGCACGTAGTTGATCATCTCAAAAAGGCGCGGCACGCGCTGGCCCGTCGCCGCCGAGATGAAGAGGATCGGCGCATAGGTCATGTAGGAGAGGTCGCGGCGGATGTCGTCGCGCATCTTGTCCATGGTCTTGCCGTCCTTTTCGACAAGATCCCACTTGTTCACGACGATGATGCAGGCCTTGCCTGCCTCGTGCGCGAGACCCGCGACCTTCGTATCCTGCTCGGTCACGCCCTCCTGCGCGTCGATCATGATGAGGCACACGTCCGCACGGTCGATGGCCATCGTGGCGCGCAGCACGCTGTAGCGCTCGATCACGTCGTCGACCTTCGACTTTTTGCGCATGCCGGCGGTGTCGATGAAGACATACTTGCCCTGCTCGTTTTCAAAGTACGAGTCGATGGCGTCGCGCGTCGTGCCCGCAACATTGCTGACGATCATGCGCTCGGTGCCGAGAATGCGGTTCGTCAGCGATGACTTGCCGACGTTGGGTTTTCCGATGATGGCGACCTTGATGACGTCCTCATCCTCTTCCTCGTCATCCTCGGGCGGGAAATACTGTAAGCACGCGTCGAGCAGGTCGCCCGTGCCGTGGCCGTGCACGGCGGAAACGGCGATGGGATCGCCGAGGCCTAAATTGTAGAACTCATAAAAATCGGGGTCGACCCGTCCGGTCGAGTCCATCTTGTTGACCGCCAGCACGATGGGCTTGCGGGATCGCAGCAGCATATTCGCGACCTCCTGATCGGAAGCCGTCAGGCCGGTCTTCACATCCGTCAGGAAAATGATGACGTCCGCGTGCTGAATGGCGATCTCCGCCTGCTCGCGCATGAACGACAAGATCTGATCGTCCGTGCGCGGTTCGATACCGCCGGTGTCCACCAGACGGAATTTGCGGCCGCACCACTCGCTCTCGCCGTAGATGCGGTCGCGCGTGACGCCCGGCGTATCCTCGACGATGGAGAGCCGCTGGCCGATGAGCTTATTAAACAGCATGGACTTGCCGACGTTCGGCCGTCCAACGATCGCAACCAAAGGTTTCATCTCTCTGCCTCCTTTATTCCAAAGCGGCGCGCGATCGCACCGCTCTTTATCGCAAAGCAAAATATTACAAATACAGTATAACCGAATTTTCGAGGTTACGCAAGGCTAACCTTCTCTTGCGGCATAAGAAAAAGCTGAGTGGAGTTCCACTCAGCTTTTCTTAACGATTTTCGTTCCGAATCAATTATTCGGCTGCGACCTTGGACTCGATGACCTTGACCTGACGGCCGTTGTAGGTACCGCATTCCGGGCACATTCTGTGAGGCTGGTGCAGAGCGCCGCACTTCGGGCACGCGACAAGCGCGGGAGCGGTGAGCTTCCAGTGAGAAGAACGTCTCTTATCACGTCTCTGACGGGATACTTTCCCCTTGGGGACTGCCATGTTGACACCTCCTTAAAGTTAAGCTGAATGAACAGCGAATTTATTGTTCCAAAAGCTTTGCGAGGGCTGCTAACCTGGGGTCGACTTCCTTTTTGCAGCGGCACTTCTCATAGTTGAGGTTGACGCCGCAGCCGGAACACAAGCCCCTGCAATCCTCGCGGCAAAGGGTCTTGCTTGGCATATTGAGGATGAACGTCTCCCGCGCCAGCTCGCTGAGATCAACGGTTCCGTTGTCCAGCAGCAGGATGTCGTCGTTGTCGTCTTCCTCCAGCTCCTCAGCGAGCAGACACTCGAACGGGACCTTGTACGAAAGATCAAACGGCGCTCCGCAGCGATCGCACACGGCGGAAAGCGTTGTAGTCAGGTCAAACTGCAACCGCAGCATCCCCGCAATGTTCTCTGCCTGCCCTACCACTGAGACCGGCCGAACCGCAGGACACACGCCGCCGAAGTCCACATCAGAAAAGTCCTCTGTAAAGTCAAAGGGAATTCTGCCTCCGGGGGTGTTAATGATACGTTTTACATCTAAAACCATGCTACACCTCGCAATGACACGAGTGATATTATAGAGGACGTTTTCTCGATTGTCAAATACTTTTTTCACGGTTGCGGCAAAAATTTTGACAGGATTTCTTTACTTTTTTTGCCCGCTATCGTACAATAGCAGAAAATCGCGCGCTGCGCAAGCGGAGGTGCCGCCCATGCGGGAGTTTCACATCGGAAAAAATGACGAAAATCAGCGGCTTGACCGCTTTCTCGGCAAGGCCATCCCCCTGCTTCCCGCGTCGCTCGCGCAGAAGTACATCCGCCTAAAGCGCATCAAGGTCAACGGCGCGCGCGCCCAGCGCGACCAGAAGCTCGTCGCGGGCGATATTTTACAGTGCTACATCAACGATGAGTTTTTCGAGTCGCCGAGCGAGGAAAACGTCTACCTCACGATCACGACGCCGCGGCTCAAGATTGTCTACGAGGACGAGAACATCATGCTGCTCGACAAGCCCGCGGGAATGCTTGCCCACGCCGACGAGCACGAGAAAGTCAATACGCTCGTCAACCACATGCTCGCCTACCTCTATCAAAAGCGCGAGTGGCGGCCACGCGAGGAGAATGCCTTCACCCCCGCCCTCTGCAACCGCATCGACCGCAACACTGGCGGCATCGTCATCGCGGCGAAAAACGCTGAGGCGCTGCGCATCCTGAACGACAAGATTCGCGACCGCGAGATCGCCAAATACTATTTATGTATCGCCCTCGGCCGCGTCGAGCCGCCGAAGGGCCGCATCGAGTGCTTTCTGCGCAAGGACGAGAAGAGCAACACCGTCCGCGTTTACCACCGCCCCGTGCCGGACGGCCGCAGCGCGATCACCTTATACCAAACGCTCCAGACGCGCGGCGAGCTGTCGCTTCTGGAGGTCGAGCTGCTCACGGGCCGCACGCATCAGATCCGCGCGAGCATGGCCGACCTCGGCCATCCCCTGCTCGGCGACGGCAAGTACGGCGTCGGCAGCGTGAACCGCAAATATGGCGAAACGCATCAGGCGCTCTACTCCTACCGCCTGCGCTTCGACTTTCCCAGCGACGCGGGCATCCTCGAATATCTGCACGGACGCGAGTTTCAGGTGGATGAGGTCCCGTTTCAAAAGAAGTATTTTAGTTAAATCCCACAAGCGGAGAGCTGCAATCGGCTCTTCGCTGTTTTATTTTTCAAAAGTTCAAAATATTGAACTTTTTGTTAAATATACTCTTGCAATTTTGCACGCGCTGTGTATAATAGTCTCGGTTTAGCAAAAACTGACCAAAAGTTTAGTATATCGAACGAGGAGGCGTGTGTATGGACATTGGCAATAAGATCAAGCAGCTGCGAACGCGACAGGGACTGACTCTGGAGGAGCTTGCCAGCCGAAGCGAGCTCACGAAGGGGTTTTTGTCCCAGTTAGAGCGCGACCTCACCTCCCCCTCGATCGACTCGCTCAGCGATATCCTCGAGGCCCTCGGCACCAACCTCTCGGAATTCTTTCAGGAGGATAAAAACGACCAGTTTGTCTTCCGCTCCGATGACTTTTTCGTCGACGAGCGCGAGAACTGCACCGTCAACTGGATCGTTCCCAACACGCAGAAAAACCAGATGGAGCCCATTTTATTGGAACTTCCCGCCGGCGGCGAATCGTTCGAGATCGAGCCGCACAACGGCGAGGAGTTCGGCTACGTGCTTGACGGCAGCGTCATTTTAGAGTGCGACGGCGAACGCAGCGTCGTGTGCCGCGGCGAAACGTTCTATCTCCACGGCAGAACGTTCCACTACCTCAAAAATGAACGCAAGACCACCGCGCGCATCCTCTGGGTCTGCACGCCCCCGCTTTTTTAACTACTATTCTATAAAATTGTGAGGATATCGGAAATGGCCGAAGAAAAGAAAAAGATCATTCAATTCAAGAACATCGTCAAGAGCTTTGAGGACGGACAGGTCGTTCTCAAGGGCGTCTCTCTTGACATTTACGAAAATGAGTTCGTCACGCTGCTCGGCCCCTCTGGCTGCGGCAAGACGACACTGCTGCGCATCCTCGGCGGCTTTTTGCAGCCGAGCGAGGGCAAGGTGCTCTTCGACGGTGAGGACATCGTCAGCGTCCCGCCCTACAAGCGCGAGATCAACACCGTCTTCCAGAAGTATGCCCTCTTCCCCCACATGGACGTGTACGACAACATCGCCTTTGGCTTGACGCTCAAAAAGGAGCCGAAGGACGTCATCGAGCAGAAAGTCATGCGTATGCTGCGCCTTGTTAGCCTTGAGGACTATGCCCACCGCAACGTGACCGAGCTCTCCGGCGGCCAGCAGCAGCGCATCGCCATCGCCCGCGCGCTCGTTAACGAGCCAAGCGTGCTGCTGCTCGACGAGCCGCTCGGCGCACTCGACTTAAAGCTCCGCAAGGAGATGCAGCAGGAGCTCAAATACATCCAGCAGGAGGTCGGCATCACGTTCATCTTCGTCACGCACGATCAGGAAGAGGCGCTGACGATGTCCGACAAGATCGTCGTCATGAATGCGGGTGAAATTCAGCAGATCGGTACGCCGACCGAAATCTACCGCACCCCCGTCAACGAATTCGTCGCCAAGTTCATCGGCGAGACGAACATCATCGACGGCGTCATGCTTGAGGACGACCTCGTCATGTTCGAGGACAAGAAGTACGCCTGCCGTGCCCGCGGCTACAATAAGAACGAAAAGGTCGACGTCGTCATCCGCCCCGAGCACCTCGACATTGTCCCGCGTGCCGAGGGTATGCTCAAGGGCACGGTCAAGTCTCAGCTTTTCAAGGGCATGCACTATGAAACCGTGGTCGAAACGCGCGTCGGTACGTCCATCACCGTGAAGATGCAGGTCTCGCAGGACCGCCCTGTCTACAACGAGGAAAAGGGCGAGAAGATCAGTGCGAACGCCTTCCTTCTGGACGTGGAGGACGTCGAAGAGCTCGACGACGCCAAGGTCGTCGCCCTCGCCTCTGCCGAGGCGTGGGACGCCGAGACCGAGGAGCCCATCTCCATCAAGACCGTCGAATACGACATCAAGCCCGAGACCGGCAACTACACCGTGACCTTTGCCACCGCGAACGATACGTCTATCACCGTCAAGGTGCTCGTCGTAGCGCAGAACCGCGTCGAGAGCAAGGTCTATCAGGAAGAAATTTACGCGATGAACTTCTTCAAAAAGGTCGAGGACATTCAGGAGAGCATCGCGCTCGACACCGACCTTGAGACCTGGGCCAGCGCGTCGGCGTGGTCCCTCGAAGACGGCGAGCAGGTCGAGATCACGGACGTCAAGTACGACTTCGACCCCGAGACCATCACCCCGGGCGTTTACGATGTGACCTTCTCCACCGAGGGCTATGAGTACAAGGTCTCCACCACCCACGCCTTTGAAGAGGGCGAGCAGGTCGGCCTTGTCTTCCGTCCCGAGGACATCCATGTGATGAAGAAGGAGGGCCAGTGGTGAAGCGCTTTCGTTCCATGACTTACCCGTATATCGCGTGGATCATCGCGATCATCGTGGTGCCGATGCTTCTGATCGTGCTCTATGCCTTCACGACCTCCGGCAACTCGGTGCTGACATTCCAGTTCACCTTTGAGAACTTTGCCCGCTTCGTCACGGACAAGGTCTTTATGGATGTGTTGCTGCGCTCGCTCTATATCGCGCTCATCACAACGCTCATCTGCGTTGCGCTCGGCTACCCCATCGCCTACGTCATCGCGCAGCGCGGCGGCCGCAGCAACACGATCTTGATTCTGCTCATCACCATGCCGACCTGGGTCAACATGCTGGTGCGCACCTATGCTTGGATGGGCATTTTGCAGGACGAGGGCATCTTCAACACGATCCTTTCGTGGTTCGGCATCGGCCCTGTGTCGATGATCCACACGAGCTTTGCCGTCATCCTCGGCATGGTCTATAACTTCATTCCCTTTATGATCCTGCAGATCCACACGTCCCTTGCCAAGATGGACAAGAGCCTTTTGGAAGCCGCCAACGACCTCGGTGCAACGCCGGTGCAGGCATTCCTGCGCGTGACGCTGCCGCTCTCGCTTCCCGGCGTGATCTCCGGCATCACGCTCGTGTTCCTGCCCGCGGTGTCGAGCTTCTTCATTCCGAAGCTTCTCGGCGGCGGACAGTACGTCCTCGTCGGCAACATCATTGAAACGCAGTTCCTCACCACTGGCGACTGGAACTTCGGCTCGGCCATCTCGCTCATCATGGCGGTCATCATCATGATCTCGATGTGGCTGACGCGCAAGGCGGACGTTCAGGTCGCCTCGCAGGGAAAGGAGTGAGAAGCGCATGAAAAAGAAAACCTCTGTCGGCTCGAAGATCATCCTGACGCTCACGATGCTCTTCTTCTACCTCCCCATTCTCTATATCATTATCTTTTCGTTCAACGATTCCCGCTCGCTGACGAAGTTCGGCGGCTTCTCGCTCCGCTGGTATGAAAAGATGTTCGCCGATTCGACGATGATGGAGGCTGTGCTCTACACGGTCATCATCGCCGTCATCGCGACGGTCGTCGCGACAGTCGTCGGCACGATCACGGCCATCGGTCTTTCTAAATCTCGCAAGGTTGTGCAGAAGATGGTCGAGCGCATCAACGACCTGCCCGTGATGAACCCCGATATCGTCACGGCCATCTCACTTCTGATGTTTTTCAGCGTCCTCACGGTCAAAAAAGGCTTCGGCACGCTGCTCATCGCGCATATCATGTTCTGTATCCCCTACGTGATGCTCTCCGTTACGCCGAAGCTCCGCTCGCTCGACCCTAACCTGATCGACGCAGCGATGGACCTCGGTGCAACGCCGTTCCAGGCGCTCGCGAAAGTCATTGTGCCGCAGATCAAGCCGGGTATCGTCTCCGGCGCGCTCATTGCGTTCACGATGAGCTTTGACGACTTCGTCATCTCGTACTTCACAACGGGCAACGGCGTCAACAACATTTCGATTTTGGTCTACACGATGTCCAAGCGCGTGAACCCGTCCATCAACGCCCTTTCTACCATTGTGATTCTTCTCATTACACTGGTACTCGGCGTCGTGAACATCGTGCCGATCGTGCGCGAAAAGCGCGAAAAGGATGGCAAGTCCTCCCGCGCCGTGAGCCGCAAGGCCATGGCGGCTGTTGCCGCCGTGCTGGTGCTGGCCGTTGTCGGCGGCACCGTGGGCGCGAGCCTTTCCCAGCAGCACAAGAGCGCCGCGGCTGTCGAGAAGTACGGCAGCAACGTTTTGAAGCTCTATCTCCCCGGCGAGTACCTCGGCGAGAATGTCATCTCCGACTTTGAAAAACAGTACGGCGTGCGCGTCATCGTCGAGAACTTCGACTCCAACGAGATGATGTACACCAAGCTCATGGCTGGCGACCGCTACGATGTCATCATTCCGTCCGACTACATGATCGAACGCCTGATGAACGAGGACTTCCTCCAGCCGCTTGACAAGAGCATGATCCCCAACATGGAGAACATGTCTGATGCCGTGCTCGGTATGAGCTACGACCCGGACAACACGTACTCCATCCCCTACTTCTGGGGCAGCGTCGGTCTCGTCTACAACCACGAGAACGTCGACCCTGCCGTCATCGAGAGCGAGGGCTGGGAGGTCCTGCGCAACACCGACTACGCCGGTCACATCTACATCTACGATTCCGAGCGCGACTCGTTCATGATGGCGTTCAAGGCGCTGGGCTACTCGATGAACACCGAGGACCCCAACGAGATCAATGACGCCTATGAGTGGCTGCTGCAAATGAACAACACGATGTCCCCCGTTTATGTGACCGACGAGGTCATCGACGGCATGATGAACGGCTACAAGGACATCGCCGTTGTCTACTCCGGCGACGCGGCCGTGGTGCTTGATGAAAACGAAGACATGAGCTTCTATATGCCCTCCCAGGGCACGAACATCTGGTGCGATGCCATGGTCATTCCCCAAAATGCCGAGAATCCCAAGCTCGCCCACGAGTTCATCAACTACATGCTCACCTATGAAGCCGCGTTTGACAACACCGAAACGGTAGGTTATACTTCTCCCAACGCGGAAGTGTTTGAAGAGATGACCTCGTCTGAGGATCTCTACGCGGACAATGCCGCCTACCTTCCCCGCAGCGGCTACGACAAGGACGAGATGTTCCACGACAACCAGGTGCTCATGCGCGAGCTGAGCAAGCTCTGGATCAAGGTCAAAGCTGCCAAATAATATCGTAAAGGAGTTTTTTAAGATGAAAATCGGAGATACTTTTACCGTCAAGAAAGTTGTTACGGAAGACATGACCGCTGCCGCGCTCGGCAGCGGCGGTCTGCCGGTGTTTGGCACGCCGTATCTCGTCGCGATGGTCGAAAACGCCGCCTTCACCTATCTCCAGCAGGAGCTGCCCGAGGGTAAGAGCACCGTCGGCACCAAGGTCGAGGTCTCCCATGTCTCCCCCTCGCCCGTTGGCATGGAGATCACCGTTACCGTCGAGGTCACAGACATTTCCGCAAACGGCAAGATGGTCGACTTCAAGGCCACCGCGACCGACACCGCCGGCCTCATCGGCGAGGGCACGCACCAGCGCGCCGTCATCACCGTGGATCGCTTCATGGACAAGTGCCAGGCCAAGCTCGGCTGATTTTGTAAGGAGGAACCCTGATGCATTATTCGGGAGCCGTTTACCGTCCCCCCAGCGAGGCGCGCAGCCTCATCGTGCAGTGCACGCTCGGGTGCAGCCACAACAAATGTGCGTTCTGCACGATGTACAAGGACAAAAAGTTCTCCATCAACCCCATTGAGCAGGTGCTCTCCGACCTCGACGAGGCACGCGCCTACGGGCGCTATATCGAGAAGATCTTTTTAGCCGACGGCGACGCGCTGATCCTGCCGATGGACTATCTTCTGACCGTTCTCGACTATATCTGCGACCATTTCCCCACCTGCAAGCGCGTTGCGGCTTACGCAACGACCAAGGCCATCATGCGCAAGACGGACGACGAGCTGCGTACGCTGCGCGAGCACGGCCTCGGCATCGTGTATATCGGCCTTGAGAGCGGCAACGAGGAGCTTCTCAAAAAGTTCTGCAAGGGCGTTACTGCCGAGGAGATCGTCTTAAACGCCATCCGCTGCAAGCAGGCGGGCATCGCCACCTCCGTCACGGCCATCAACGGCATGGCGGGCGCGAACGGCGACTGGCAGGCCCACGCCATCGACACGGCGAAGGCCGTTTCCCGCATGAAGCCCGACTATATCGCGTTTTTGACGCTTCGCGTCTACTCGGGCACGCCGCTGCACGACTGGATCGCGAGCGGCGAGTTCAAGATGATGGAGCCGCCCGAGCTGATGCGCGAAACGCGCCTCTTCTTGGAGCACATCGACTCCGACGGTAGCATCTTCCGCTCGAACCACGCGTCGAACTACCTCCCCCTCGGCGGTACGCTCAACCGCGACCGCGAGGCGCTGATCCACACGATCGACGAAGCGCTCGACGGCAAGGTTAGACTTCGCCGCGCCGTCGAACTGGGACTGTAAGACCTAAAAATAGAACCTACCGCAAGGTAGGTTCTATTTTTGCGTTTTGCCCTAAAGGGTAAAGGGGTACCCCGTACCGTGCGGGGTGTGAAAAAGGGGGATATTCTCTTTCCGAGGAAAGAGAATATCCCCCTTGGACCCCCAAGAGAAAGGGATTGATTGGCAGTCTCGGGCTTGAATGACTTCTATGCCTCCGGAATGGAGATGCCTGAGCGCGGCAAAGCCGCGTTGGAACTGCTATACGACTTGTCTCTGCTCCTATTATCCGCTGTTGCGCAGCCGTTGGCGGCTCTGACGCCTTACGGATGCGGCACACCCCTTGCGGGTGCCGCTCTGCCCATCTTGTAGAAGTGCGCAGTAATCTCCGTCTACCGAGGTACTACTCAATGCGGCGAGCGCCAGCAATGCCGCATTCGGCAAGCAGTCTGCCGCCGAGGTAACGTCACTCGCGCCTCACGATAGTAAGGCGCGGTTGTAATCGGTAACGAATCGCAGAAGCTTCATGGCGAAGCCATGTACACCGCACCTGATTCCGCAGGCTGAGCAGCTCTTCAAGCCCCAGACCGGCAATGTTGGGGGTCGAGGGGCCCTCCCCTCGCGTTCTCTTGGGGGTCTAAGGGGGCCATTCTCTCACGCGAGAGAATGGCCCCCTTAGCCGCGTCCCCTGCACGGTGCAGGGAAAAACGCCCCCCTGCGAGTACGCAGGGAACAATACAACACAGTGTGTTAAAACAATGTTAGCTGGCTCGTTTCAGGCAATCCCGCAAACGCGCCCAGCGCGCGCAGCTGGTCGATATGCGTCTGCGACAGCTTGTTGCAGCAGAGGGAAAACTCCTCCACCGATGTAAAGTCCTTTCCCTTGCGCTTCTCGACGGTGTCGAGCGCTGCGGTCTCGCCGAGTCCGCGGACGGACGTGAACGGCGGCAGCAGGCCGTTTTCCGTGACGACGAACTTCGTCGCATCGCTGCGGTAGATATCGATGGGCTCAAAGTGGAAGCCGCGCAGGCAGAATTCGTAGCAGACTTCAAGCGTCGTCATCAAGTCCTGTTCCACGGCGGTCGCGTCCTTGTTGTTTTCGATCTCGCGGATGCGGCGGCGCAGCGCGTCGGCGTCCTTGCAGCACTCGGCGGCGTCGAATGCCTTGGCGCGGATGGAGAAGAACGTCGCGTAGAACGCGAGCGGCTCGTGCACCTTGAACCACGCGATACGGAACGCCATCATAACGTATGCGACCGCGTGCGCTTTCGGGAAGAGGTAACCGATCTTCGCAAGCGACTCGATGTACCACTCCGGCACGTCGTGCTTGCGCATCTCTTCGACCCACATCGGCCAGTCCCCCGCCTTGCCGCCCTTGACCTTGCCCTTTCGGACGGCCTCCATGATCTTAAAGCTCATCTTCGGGTCAAGCCCCATAGAAATGAGGTAGAGCATGATATCGTCACGGCAGCCGACGGTCTCCAAAACGCTCGCCGTGCCGCTGATGATCAGATCCTTCGCGTTGCCGAGCCACACGTCCGTGCCGTGGGAGAAGCCTGAAAGGCGCAGCAGCGTGTTGAAGTCCTTGGGCTGCGTGTCGACGAGCATCTGGCGCGTGAAGCGCGTGTTAAACTCGGGGATCGCGACGGCGCCCGTGGGGCCGAGCACTTCGTCGTTCTCGTAGCCGAGCACCTTGGACGAGATGAAGATCGACATCGTGTCGGGGTCGTCGAGCGGGATAGCGCGGGCGTTCACGCCCGTCAGATTTTCGAGCATGCGGATCATCGTCGGGTCATCGTGGCCGAGCATGTCGAGCTTTAAAAGGTTGTCCTCCATGCAGTGATATTCGAAATGCGTGGTGATCGTGTCGCTGTCGGGGTCGTCCGCAGGGTGCTGTACGGGGCAGAAATCCTCGATATCCATGTCGTCCGGCACGACGACGAGTCCGCCGGGATGCTGGCCCGTCGTGCGTCGCACGCCGACGCAGCCCGCCGTCAGGCGGTCGATCTCGGCGTTGCCCGCGGCGATGCCGTTTTCCTCGAGGTATTTTTTGACGAAGCCGTAGGCCGTCTTCTCCGCGAGCGTACCGATCGTACCCGCGCGGAACACCTGCGTCTTGCCGAACATCTCGACCGCGTGCGCGTGGGCGCGCGCCTGATATTCGCCCGAGAAGTTCAGGTCGATATCCGGCACCTTGCCGGCGCATATCGGTGCGGCCGGAGGGGTCGCCGATCATAGTGGTGCCGCCGCCGTAGCCGAGGAAAGTTTCAAACGGGATGTCGAAGCCGTCTTTGACATACTTCGTGCCGCAGACGGGACACATTTTATCGGGCATGTCCGCGCCACAGCCATACTCGCCCGCGTGGAACTCGACGTTGCGGCACTTCGGGCAGCGGTAGTGCGGCGGCAGGGCGTTGACCTCGGTGATGCCGGCCATGTACGCGACGAGCGACGAGCCGACCGACCCTCGCGAGCCGACGAGGTAGCCGCACTCGAGCGAGCGCTGCACGAGCTTCTGCGCCGACATGTAGACGACGTCGTACTTGCCCAGAATGCTGCCGAGCTCGACGTTCAGCCGGTCGACGATCAGCTGCGGCAGATCGTCGCCGTAAAGCTCGTGCGCTTTCCCCCACACCATGCGGTTAAGGTCTTCTTCCGAATTTTCAAGCCGCGGCGGGAACAGCTTGCCCTTGGGCAAAAGCTCAATATCCTCCACCTGCTCGGCGATGGCGCGGGTGTTCGTCACGACGACCTCGTAGGCTTTCTCCTTGCCGAGGTAGTCAAATTCCTTGAGCATTTCGTCCGTCGTGCGGAAGTAGAGCGGGACAGGCTCGTTCGCGTCGGCGAATTTCTTTGACGCGAGCAGGATATGGCGATAAACCTCGTCTTCGGGGTCGAGGAAGTGGACGTCGCCCGTTGCGCAGACGGGCTTGCCGAGCTCTTCGCCAAGCTTGACAACAGTGCGGTTGAAGTCCTTGAGGTCTTCGTCGTCGCGCACCGTGCCGTCGCGCACCATGAAGCGGTTATTGCCGAGCGGCTGAATTTCAAGATAGTCGTAGAACGAGGCGATGCGCTTGAGCTCATTCCAGTCCTTGTGGTCGACGATGGCGCGGAACAGCTCGCCCGCCTCGCAGGCAGAGCCGATGATCAAGCCCTCGCGATGCGCGACAAGCTCGCTTTTCGGGATGATCGGCACGCGCTTAAAGTATTTGAGGTTCGACGCCGAGATGAGCTGGTAGAGGTTCTTGAGGCCCACCTTGTTCTTGGCGATCAGAATGATGTGCTTTGGGAAACGGTTGCGCTTGACGCCGAGCGGGCGGAGCTTCGTCATCTCGTCGTTGATCTGCTGGAGGCGCGTGACGCCGCGCTCTTCGAGCATGACGAAGAACTTGGCCAGCATCTGCGCGACCGGGACCGCATCGTCGGACGCGCGGTGGTGGTTGAACTGCGGGAGCTGCAAGTGGTCGGCCACGATGTCGAGCTTGTACTTGCCGAGCTCGGGCAGGAGATTCTGCGCGAAAATCAGCGAGTCGAGATATGTCGGCTCGAACGGGATGCCGCACTTTTTGCAGCCTGCGCGGATGAAGCTGATATCAAACTCCGCATTGTGCGCAGCGAGCAGGCGGCCGCCCGCAAAGGCCAAAAACGCGTGCAGCGCGTCCTCCAGCTTCGGCGCGCCGCGCAGCATGTCGTCCGTGATGCCGGTCAGGCCGATGATCTCAGGCGAAAGCCGGCGCTCGGGGTCGACAAAGGTTTGGAACGTGTCGACGATCTCGCCGTCTTTCAGAATGACCGCACCGATCTCGGTGATGGCATCGTGCGCGACCTTCAGACCCGTTGTTTCAATGTCGAAACAGCAGATCTCAGTCGAAAAATCGCCGTCCTGCGGGCCGTGCACACAGATACGGTCGTCGATGTTGTTGAGAAAATAGCCCTCACAGCCGTAAAGGAGTTTTATTTTACCCTCGCCGGTGTGCCAAGCGTCCGGGAAGCTCTGCGCTACGCCGTGATCCGTGATGGCGATGGCGGGCATCCCCCACTTGATCGCGCGCTTGACGACCGCGGCGGTATCGGTCAGCGCGTCCATGTTGGACATACGGGTATGTAAGTGCAGCTCGACGCGCTTTTCCTCCGCCGTGTCCGTGCGCTCGGCGTGGTCGATCTGCATGATGTCCTGCGGGTTGAGCTGCATATCCTTACCATCGTAGGAGAGCTCCATGCGGCCGCTGACGCGCAGCCACATGCCGACGCTGATCTTGCCGAGAAGCTCCGTCGCCTCGCGCTCGGGCATGCTGCGGCGGATGAAGAGCGAGCCTTCGTAGTCCGTCATTTCGAGCAACATCGTCCAGACGCCGGCGCGGCGCGTCTCGTGGCAGTCGAACTTGAAGACCTTGCCCTCAACGACGACGTGACCGGCCTTTGGCGTCAGCTCGCTGATGGGGAGCACTCTCCCCTTTGCAATCTCGCGGCCCATGATGACACTGCCGCTGCCGCTCACCTTGCGCCCAGCGTTCTTCAACATGTCGGGAAAGGCCTCCGCCGTTGATTTGACGTGGATGTCCACGCGCTTTAAGTCGTAATTGCGCGCAAGAAGCTGCTCGACCGTTTCGCGCGTCGAGTCGTTCATCTCCGCGCGCACGGTCATGTCGAGCGTCATCGTGCGCTTTTCCGGCTCGAGCACCATGTTCGTGACCATCGCGGCGTTGAGCGGGACGCGCAGGTCAAAATCCGGCGAAAAGTCGGTGAATAATTCAAAAAAAGGAATCTTTTGTGCCATAGCCACAACCTTATCTCAGTATCGTTTCCGCTCGGTCAGAGTTTTTGGATTTCCTCCATCAAAGCGTCGACAAGCTTTTCCTGCGGCACTTTGTAAAGGATTTTTCCTTTTCGGAAAATCATGCCCTCACCTTTACCGCCGGCCACGCCGATATCGGCGGCCGAGGCCTCACCGGGCCCGTTGACGACGCAGCCCATCACGGCGACCGTGATATTCTTCTTGCAGTCGGCAAGACGGCGCTCTAGCTCCTCGGCAATCGGGATCATGTCGTACGCCGTGCGGCCGCACGTCGGGCAGGAGACGAGGTTTACACCGCTGCGGCGGATGCCGCAGGCCTGCAAAATGCGCTTGGCGGCGTAGACCTCTTCCACGGGGTCCGCCGTGAGCGAGACGCGCATCGTGTCGCCGATGCCCTCGCACAGAAGGCCGCCGATGCCGATGGCGGACTTCAAAAGCCCCATCGTGGGCGTGCCCGCCTCGGTCACGCCGAGGTGGAGCGGATAGTCGACCTTTTCGTGCAGAAGGCGATAGGCCGCCATGTTGAGCGGTACATCAGAGCTCTTGACCGAGATGCAGATCTCGGTAAAATCGAACTTTTCAAGCAGCCGCACATGTCTGAGCGCGCTCTCGACGAGCGCCTCGGGCGTCACGCGGCCATATTTTGCGAGCAGCTCCTTTTCAAGCGAGCCGCCGTTCACGCCGATGCGGATGGGAACCTTATGTTCACGGCAGGCGTCTACGACCGCCTTGACGCGGTCATCTCCCCCGATGTTGCCGGGGTTGATGCGAATTTTGTCCGCGCCGCGCGCCGCCGCTTCGACGGCGAGACGGTAGTCGAAATGAATGTCCGCGACGAGCGGGATGGAGATATTCTCCTTAATTTCACTCAGCGCGTGCGCGGCCTCCATATTCGGCACCGTGACGCGCACGATCTCGCAGCCCGCCTCTTCGAGTGCGTGGATCTGCGCGATGGTGGCCTTGGCATCCTCAGTGTGCGTGTTGCACATCGACTGGATCGTGACCGGCGCGCCGCCGCCGATAGCGACGCCGCCTGCGATAATTTGCTTGCTCATAAGATCATCCTCCTCACAGGAGCTTGACAATGTCGTGGAACGTGACGAACAGCATCAGCGCCATTAAAAGCGCAAAGCCGATGCCGTTGATGACGTTCAGATATTTGGACGGAATTTCCTTTTTGAAAAGCGTCACGGCGATGCCGTTGACGAGCAGGAACAGCACGTGTCCGCCGTCGAGTGCGGGCAGCGGCAGCAGATTCATCACGGCGAGGTTCACCGCGAACATCGCGGCGAAAAAGAGAATATTTTCAAGCGCCGCGCCGAAGCCCTCGGTAGCCTCGGTCTCCTTGCCGACCTCCGTGATGGTCGAGACGATGCCGACCGGGCCGCTCAGATCGTTCACGCCCGCCGCGCCCGAAAGCAGCATTTGCAGGCTCAGTCTCACGATGCGGACATAGTCCATCGTCTGGTACCAGCTGTATTGCAGGCGCAGAAGCGGCGTCGCCTCGACGATCCCGCCGTAGGTGAAGCCGTAGGCCTCGTACTCCTGCCCGTTTTCGTCAGTGTAGACTTGCTTCGTGAGCGTGCGGTCGTACTTTTTGCCGTCGCGCAGGACGGTCATGTCGATCGTGCCCGTGTCGCCAAGGCCCATGATGAGCGACACGTCGCTCTTTAAATAAATGCGCTCACCGTTGATGGCGTAGATCGTGTCGCCGGGCATCAGGCCGTCCTCTCCCTGCTGCGGGAAATCGGGGTTCAGCTCGACGATCTCCGTCGTGTAGAATGCCTGCGCACCCGCATACAGACAGATGACGATGATGAGGCCCGTCAGGAAGTTCATGAACGCGCCCGCGACGAAGATGATGAACTTCTTCCACCAGACCTGGCGGCCCAGCGCGCGGTCGTCGTCCGAATCCTCGTCCTCGCCCTCCATGGCGCAGTAGCCTCCGATGGGCAGGAGCCGCAGGGAGTATTCGGTGTCCCCCTTCGTCTTATGGAAAAGCTGCGGGCCCATGCCGATGGAAAATTCATTGACGCGCACGCCGCAGGCCTTGGCCGCCAAAAAGTGGCCAAACTCATGCACGGCGATGAGCACGCCGAAAATCAGGATTGCAATGAGAATATAAACCATGGTCTCTCCTAAATTTGGTCAGTTGAGCTTTTCGCGCACGACCTCGCGCGCGAGCCGGTCTGCTTCCAGAATATCCGAAAGCTGCGGCTGATATACCGTCTCGGTTTTATCGAGCGCCGCTTCGATGAGGTCAGGGATGGCACAGATGCCGATCTCGTCGCACAGAAATGCCGCGACAGCCTCTTCGTTCGCGCCGTTCATCGCCGCGCAGTAGACATTGCCGATGGCGGCGCACTGCTTGGCGATCTTCAGGCAGCGGAAGACCTCTTCATCGGGCTCGGCGAACGTCAGCGGCGGGCACTTGAGAAGGTCAAGCGGCTCCGCGGGCGAAACGGCCCTGTTGGGGTACGTCATCGCGTAGCGGATGGGCAGCTTCATGTCCGGTGTGCCGAGCTGGGCGAGCATCGCCCCGTCGTGAAACTCGACGAGCGAGTGCACGATGCTCTGGCGATGGATGACCGCGTCGACCTGACGCAGCGGCAGACGGTAGAGCCGCATGGCCTCGATGATCTCAAGGCCCTTGTTCATCAGCGTCGCGGAGTCGATGGTGATCTTCGCACCCATTGTCCAGTTCGGGTGCTTGAGCGCGTCGGCCTTCGTCTTAGTCGCAAGCTCCTGCGCACTCAGACCGTAGAACGGCCCGCCCGAGCAGGTCAGAATGAGGCGCTTGATCTCGCCGCGGTCACGGCAGCCCTGCAAGCACTGGAAGATCGCGCTGTGCTCGCTGTCGACGGGGACGATCTCCGCGCCGTATTTTTCCGCCGCGTCCACCACGAGCTCGCCCGCGCAGACGAGCGTTTCCTTGTTGGCAAGCGCGACGCGCTTTTTCTTCTCGATTGCCGCGAGCGTCGGCTGGAGACCGATCATGCCCATCACGGCGGTCGCGACCGTGTCAGCGTCGTCCGCCGTGGCGGCGGCCAGAAGGCCCTCCATACCGGAGAGCACTTGGGTGTTTGTGTCGGAGAGCCGCGCGCGCAGCTCGCGCGCCGCATCCTCGTCATAAAGCACGGCAAGACGCGGGCAAAATTCCCGCGCCTGCTGTTCGATGAGGTCAACGCTTTTATTCGCCGTCAGCGCAGCGACGGAAATCCCCAGCTCGCGCGCCACCTCAAGCGTCTGGCGGCCGATGGAGCCGGTAGAACCGAGTAAAGCAATACTCCTTGTCATAATAGGCCTCCACAGACCGCAGCCCACACGACCGGCGCGATGAAGAGCGTGGAGTCAAAGCGGTCGAGCATGCCGCCGTGCGTCAGGAAGAGGTGGCTGTAGTCCTTGATACCGGCCTCGCGCTTGACGAGCGACATCGAGAGGTCGCCGAGCTGGCCGAAGATATTGGCCACCACGCCCACGAGGATCAGCATGAGGTAATTGGGCGCATAGCCGAGCCATGCCTTGCCGACAACGCCGAGCAGCACCAGCGCAAGCGCGCTGCCGATGGGCCCACCGATCGCGCCTGCCCAGGTCTTGTGCGGGCTGACGTGCGGCGCCATCTTGCGCTTGCCGAACCACATGCCAAAGTACATCGACAGCGCATCGCCCACAAAGGCGACGCAGAACGGCGCGAGCACATAGAGCTTGCCATAGTTTTCGTCCATGCGCAGCAGGAAAATGCAGCTGTACATCGCCGGGAACACGATGCCGCCGACGATGGTCACCGCCACATCGTGGAATGTGAAGGGCTTTTCCTTGCCGTAATAGACAACCGCGGAGAGAAACGCCCCCATCACAAGGATCCAGCGGAAGAGCGTAACAGTCGAAATCGGGAAAGCGTGTACACCGCTCGCCCTTTCCCAAAAGAGCCATATCTCCTGCATGACGACCGATGTGACAAGTCCCCAGTAGAAATCCGCCGGGACGTTCTCCCCTGCCGTGTGCAGCAGCTCATAGGCCGCAATGCCCGCGATGCCGCAGACGACGAGCATCGTCGCCCATGCGGGGCAGGCAAGCAGCACGGCGAGCAGCGCCGGCAATCCAACGATCACCACCAACCATCTTTGTTTCATTTCTGTTTCTCCTGTTTCAAACCGCCGAAGCGGCGCTCGCGATGCTGATACGCGATGAGCGCCTTGTCGAATTCTTTCTCGGTAAAGTCGGGCCAGAGCGTGTCGCAGAAGTAGAACTCGCTGTACGCGCACTGCCACAAAAGGTAGTTGCTGATGCGCTTCTCCCCGCCCGGGCGGATGAGAAGGTCGGGATCGGGAAGTCCGCATGAATAGAGGTAGCGCGAAAAGCCCTCCTCGGTCAAAGCGTCCGCGTCCCGCTTCCCTGCCGCGCAGTCGCGCGCGAAGGCGCGGGCGGCGTGCAGGATCTCGTCGCGTCCGCCGTAGTTGAGGCAGACATTCGCCTGAAAGCCCTCGATGCGGGAGGAGATCTCATTCGTCTCATCGATGAGTTCCCGAAGTTCCGGCGTCAGCACGCTGAGGTCGCCCAGAAAGCGCAGACGGTTGCCGTCCTTTTCCATCGTGTCGATGCACTCGTGCAGATATTGCTCGAGTAAGTGCATGATGCCGTCGACCTCGTCCTTCGGGCGCTTCCAGTTTTCGGTCGAAAAGGCGTAGACCGTCAGATAGTCGATGCCCAGGTTCTTGCAGTAGGTGCCGAGCTTTCGAAACGTCTCCGCCCCCGCCTTGTGACCGGCCGAGCGCGGGAGGCCGCGCTTTTGCGCCCAGCGGCCGTTGCCGTCCATAATGACGGCAACATGACAAGGCAGGTTGTTCAAATCAACCTGCCCTGCCTTGTTCTCTTTGGAAAAGAGCCCCATATCAGACCGCCATGAGCTCCTTCTCTTTCTTCTCGAGAAGGGCGTCGACCTCTTTGCACATGTCGTCGGTCAGCTTCTGCAGGTCCTTTTCGGCAACCTTCAGGTCGTCCTCGGTGATCTCGCTGGCCTTCTGCTTCTTTTTGAAGGCCTCCATCGCGTCGCGGCGGATGTTGCGGATGGCGACCTTGCCGGTCTCGGAATACTTATGGATCTGCTTGACGAGCTCCTTACGGCGCTCCTCCGTGAGCTGCGGGAAGTTCAGGCGGATGGACTTGCCGTCGTTCTGCGGATTGATGCCAAGGTCAGACTCCTGAATGGCGCGCTCGATGGGCTTGAGGGCCGTGCCGTCCCACGGGGTGATGACGAGCTGGCGCGGATCGGGAGAAGCGATGGCCGCGATCTGCTGGATGGGCGTTGGAGAGCCGTAGTAGTCGACGCTGATGCGGTCGAGCACAGAGGCGTTGGCGCGGCCTGCGCGCACAGAGGCAAAGTCCGCGTTCACCGCGTCGATGCTCTTTCTCATTTTGTCGGAATAAACCTTGTAATCTTCTTTATTCATGGGGATACCTCCTCAAAAATTTTTATCGTAAAGCCGCAAGTGCGGGGTCGCTCAGTTTTCGCCGACGATGGTGCCGATCTTCTCGCCCTCGACCGCACGGATGATGTTCTCGGGATCCTTGAGGGCAAAGACGAGCACGGGAATGTGGTTGTCCATCGAAAGCGACGTGGCCGTGGAGTCCATGACCGCAAGGTGCTGGGCCAGCACGTCCTCATAGGAGATAGCGTCGTACTTGATCGCGTTTGCATCCTTGGCGGGGTCGGCGTTGTAAACGCCGTCGATGTTCTTGGCAAGCAGGATCACGTCGGCATTGATCTCCGCCGCGCGCAGCACCGCTGCCGTGTCGGTCGAGAAGAACGGAGAGCCGATGCCGCAGCCAAAGAGCACTACGCGGCCCTTTTCCAAATGCCGGATGGCGCGGGCGCGGATGTAGGGTTCGGCGACTTCTTTGATCTCCAGCGCCGTCTGCACGCGCACGTCGACGCCCTTCTGCTCGAGCACATCGGCGACCGCCATGCAGTTCATCGCCGTGGCCAGCATGCCCATGTGGTCGGCACGGGTGCGCTCGATGTAGCCCTCGCCGTTTTTCACGCCGCGCCAGAAGTTGCCGCCGCCGATGACGACGCCCATCTGCACACCCATGTCCGTGCACTTTTTGATGACGTCGCACACCTTGGAAACGACGTCGAAGTCGAAGCCGAAGTGCTTGTCGCCCGCCAGCGCCTCGCCGCTGATCTTGAGCAGCACGCGCTTATACTTGAGTTGAGCCATGCTCATAATCTCCCCTTTCAGGAACAAGTTCAAATTTTCACAGCTACTATTTTAGCGTATTTTTGCTCTTTTGCATAGGGGGAAAGCGTAAACTTTTTTCACAAATTCGCTCTTCCCTTTTTCGTCAAGTTGAACCGCCGTGAATAGCGGAAAAAAGCAGCCGTATGAAACGGCTGCTTTTTTAGATTTTTCGTTTACTTGATGCCCTTGATGCGGATAAGGTCCTTCAAAAGCTCGACCGTGCCATCGATGCCGAGCAGGCTCGAATCGATGCAGAGGTCGTAGCTCTTGGCATCGCCCCAGTCCTTGGCGGAATAGTAGTTATAGTAGGAAGCGCGGGACTTATCCGTCTTCTTGATGCGGTCTTTCGCCTCGTTCTCGCTGATGCCGTTGCGGGCGGCAACGCGCTTGATGCGGTTTTCGAGCGGAGCCGTGATGAAGAGATTGATGACGTCGTCGCGATCCTTGAGCGCGTAGTCCGCGCAGCGGCCGATCAGGACGCAGGGACCCTTGTCGGCGAGCTTTTTGATCGTGTCGTAGGTCGCCAGGTACACCTGCTGTTCGATGGAGCCCTTGGGCGTCACATGGTTCATCGAGAAGGAATAGGGGTCCATCGCGATGGAATAGAGAAAGCTCTTCGGGCGTTCGTCAAAGGAACGGAACAGCTCTTCGCAAAGTCCGCTCTCCTCTGCCGCCTCCTTGAGCAGCATGTCGTCGTAATAGGCGATGCCGAGCTGCTTGGCAAGCATCGTGCCGATCTCGCGTCCGCCGCTGCCGTATTGTCTGCCAACCGTAATGACCATAAAGATTCCTCCTTTTTCGCGCCTTGAAACAAAATCGGTGCTATTTGGATTATAGCACCGATTTCGTAAGAAGACAATATTTTTTCCTGTTTCGATTTTGTAAAGGCGCGGCCTTATTCCGGAAGCGGCAGGCCGAGGCGGCGATACATCGTCTTTTTCACCGCGCGCAGAATATTTTCATAGCCCGTGCAGCGGCACAGATGGCCGGAGAGGAGCTTTCTGAGCTCGTCATCGGTGTAGAGGCGGTTCGTCTCCAAGATCTCGACCGCAGTCATGATGAAGCCCGGCGTGCAGAAGCCGCACTGGACAGCGGTCTCTTCAATGAACGCCTGCTGGATGTCGCTCAGCTCGCCGTCGGGCCCCATCAGGCTTTCGAGCGTGCGGATGTGCTTGCCGTCCGCCCAGACGGCGAGGTAGATGCACGAGTTGAATGCCTCGCCGTCGATGATGACGTTGCAGGCGCCGCACTCGCCGACCTCGCAGCCCTTCTTCACGGACGTCATATGGTAATCGTTTCGCAGCATATCGGTCAGCGACGCACGCACGTCGACCATTTTCTCAACGTCCTTGCCGTTTAAGTTGAATCGCACCAGCTTGTACTGACTCATTTGATGACACCTCCCGCCCGTTTGATAGACTCGATCAGGCAGCGCTTGGCCATTTCGACCGCGATGTGTTCGCGGAACGCCTTGGAGGCGCGCCAGCTGTCACGCGCGTGGATATCGTTGAGCACGGCGAGTGAGAACTCTTCCGCTGTCGTAAGTGTCAAGGGTTTATCCTTGGCAGCTGCCTCCGCGCTCGGGCAGCGCATCGGCACAGGACCGGCAACGCCGTAGGCGATGCGGGCGCGCTCAATAGTCTGCTTGTCGGGCGACAGGCGCACGTTCACGCTGCACCCGAGCGTTGCGATGTCCATCGCGTTTCTCATGGCGTACTTGATGTAGTAGCCATAGCAGTTTTCGTAGCTCGCCTTTGGGATGAGGATGGCGGTCTGGATCTCGCCATCCTCCACGCGGATGTCGACCTGACCGGCCTTGATGTAAAAGTCTTTGATGGGCAGGCGGCGGATGCCGTCCTTCCCCGTCAGCTCCACGATGGCCTCCCACGCATGCAGTGTGGAGGCGGAGTCCGCGCTCGTCACGCCGTTGCAGGTGTTGCCGCCGATGGTGCCGATGTTTCGGATCTGCGGGCCGCCGACCATGTCGACCGCCTCGCCGAGGACATTGATGTACTTCTGGATGATGGGGTCACGCGTGATGTGGGAAAAGCTTGAGAGCGAGCCGATGCGGATGTTTTCCTCCTCGTCGATGCTCACGCCGCGCAGCTCGTCGAGGCCGTAGATCGAGATGAGCTCCTTTCCGGCGCGCTTGCCCTCGCGCATCTGCACGAGCACGTCGCTGCCGCCGGCGATGATCTGCGCCTCGGGATGCTCCAAGCGGAGGGCGACGGCGTTTTCGACGCTTTCCGCCTCATAGAGTGCTTTCATATCATACATGGCTCACTTCTCCTCCTTCCAGCTGTCGTGGATGAGCCCCGCCTTGCTGAACTCGGCATACAGAACGTGCGGGGTGATGGGAACGGTGTCGATGGCGACGCCGGTGGCGTTGTAGATGGCGTTGCGGATGGCGGGCGCGCCCGAGCACGCGGGCGGTTCGCCGAGCGCCTTCGTGCCGAACGGCGACGTCGGCTCGGGATTTTCGATAAACTGCGCCTCGAGATGCGGGTGGTCCATGAACGTCGAGAGCTTGTAGTCGAGAAGATTATTGTTGAGGGGGCGGCCCGTCTTCTCGTCGAATAAAAGCTGCTCGCTCATGCCAAATCCGATGGCCATGGACATGCCGCCGTGGACCTGCGCCTCGGCAAGCGCGGGGTTGATGAGCTTGCCGCAGTCGTGGACGTTGATGATCTTCTTGAGCGTCACCTTGCACATCGGGATATCCACCTCGACGTCGGCAAAGGTGCAGCCAAACGAATAGGCGTTGTTGCGGATGGTGTAGGTCGACTCGGCGGTGATGTGCTCGGAGTCCGCGGCGTTGTACTGCGCGGTCATCGCAAGGTCTTTCAGCGACATGAGCACCATGCCGTCGCCCTTGCGGATGATGTTGCCGTCGACGATGTCCATATTGTCGACCGCCTGACGGGTGAGCTTTGTCGCGTACTGAAGAATTTTCTGCCGCAGGAGCGTCGCCGTCTGGCGGATGGAGAAGCCCGCGACGTAGGTCTGGCGGCTCGCGTAAGCGCCGAGGCCTGTGGGCGTGATGTCCGTATCCTGACACGAGACGACGCGCACGTCGTGATAGCTCTTGAGGCCGACGGCCTCGGCCGTCATCTGCGCATAGGCCGTGTCCGCGCCCTGCCCGATCTCCGTCTCACCGCACTGCATCGTCACCGTGCCGTCGAGATTCAGGAGCATGCGGTTCGAGGACGTTTCAAGCGAGATGGGATACACCGCCGTGTTGTACCAGAAGGCCGCCACGCCGATGCCGCGGCGGACGGGGCCCATGTCCTTGGCATACTCCTCGCGCTTTTTGTCGTATTCGATGTACTCCTTCCCCTTTTCCAGACATTCGCGGAAGGAATCGTAGTAGTTCGTGTTACCTGAGAAGCCGTCGTGGAAGCCCTTGGGCATGATGTACTTCATGCGGTATTCGAGCGGCTCCATGCCAACGGCCTTCGCGCACTCGTCGATGTTCGCGTCGTCCGCGAACGACGCCTGCGGCATGCCGTAGCCGCGCATCGCGCCCGCGGCGGGGCGGTTTGTGTACACGGTGTAAGCGTCGCCCTCGAAATTGTCGCAGGGATAGATCTGCGGGAACGAGCCCATGGCCTTGGCGACGATTGAATGGCCGTGCGAGGCATACGCGCCCTGATTGGAGAAGCACTCGACCTTGCGCGCGGCAATCGAGCCGTCCTTATGGAGCCACGTGATGATATGGAAGCGGATCGAGTGGCGCACACGGTTACTGACGAATGTCTCTTCACGCGAGCAGTCGATGCGCACGCATTTTCCGTGCACCTGCGTAGAGCACCACGCGCACAGCGGCTCATAGAGCGCATCCTGCTTGTTGCCAAAGCCTCCGCCGATGTAGGGCTTGATGACGCGGATATCCGCCCACGGACGCCCGAGCGCCTGACCGACGATGCGGCGGATGATGTGCGGGATCTGCGTGGAGGACACGACGACGATGCGGCCATTTTCCTCGTAAGCGTAGCAGCCGTGGTTTTCAATATGGCTGTGCTGCACGGTGGGAGTGTTGTACCAGCCCTCGACCTTGATGAGGCCGGGCTCTTTGATCGCCTGCTGATAATTGCCCTTGCGGATATCGGTGTGCTTCAGGATATTCCCCGGGAAATTTTCGTGGATGCAGGGCGCGTCGGGCTCCATGGCCTTCTGCACGTCGAGCACAAACGGGAGTTCCTCATATTCGACCTTCAGCGCGCGCACGCCCTGCATGGCCGAAACCTCATTCTCCGCAATGACGACCGCGACGTCGTCGCCGTAGTAGCGCACATGGCGGTTCAAAAGATTGCGGTCGGCCACGTCCTGATGCCCCGGGTCCATCGACCATGGATGGCCCGCCGTCGGGAAGCAGTGCTCCGGCACGTCGAAGCAGGTCAGCACCTTCACAACGCCGGGGATGGCCTCCGCCGCGGACTTGTCGACTGATTTGACAAATCCGTGCGCGATGGTGGAATGCTTGATGCGCGCATAGAGCGCACCGGCCGGCATCCGATCCTCATAGTATTTCGTGCGTCCGGTGACCTTGTCGAACGCATCGACGCGGATCTCGCTTTTTCCTACCTTGCTCATCTGTCTACCTCCTGTTCCGAGCAGCCGCTTTGTCGGTTTTGCTCGAAATCTGCAACTCCTTTGCTATTATTTTAGCACATTTCGCACAGCGTGTACAGTGCTGCATGCGTGATATAATACAAATGATCGCGGATGTACCATTTTGTCCGCTTTTTTCTGCCGATTGGTGAAAAAGAAACGAATGACTGGTGATTTAATAGATGGATAACACGTTGAAAATAGGATGCGTGGTCATGGCGGCGGGCAATGCCGCGCGCTTTGGCGAGAACAAGCTCGCCGCGATGGTAAACGGAAAGCCGCTTATCGAGCATGCGCTTGAGGCGATCCCGCGGGAGAGCTTTTCCCGCGTGCTGGTCGTAACGCAGCACAAAAACGTGGAAGCGGCCGCCAAAAATTTTGGCTTTGAAACGCTGCGGAACGAACATCCCGAGCGCGGCCAGAGCGAGACGATCCGCCTCGGCACGGCGGCGCTGTCAGACTGTGACGCGCTCTGCTTCATGGTGGCCGACCAGCCGATGCTCAAGCGCAAGACCGTCGCGCAGGAGCTTGAGTTCTTCTGCGCGCACAGCAAAAACATCGTCGGATTGGGACACAACGGCGTGCGGGGCAACCCCTGCCTCTTCCCTGCCCGCTTCTTTCCTGAGCTTTTATCGCTTGAGGGCGATGTCGGCGGCAGCGCGGTCATCAAGAGGCATTTAGATGATCTGCTGCTCTTTGTAGCGCCGGAGACGGAGCTTTGCGACGTTGACACGAAGGAAGCGCTCGAAGCGCTTAAGAAACGCTGATCTCGCCGCGGAGATTCTCCTCCATCGCCTGCTTGATCTTCTCCTTGTCGTAGCCGCAGGAGAAGAGATAGTAGAGCTTGGCGACGGCGGCCTCGGTCGTCATGTCGAGTCCGCTGACCGCGCCCGCTTTTTTGAGCGCGCTGGACGTTTCGTAGGTGCCGAGCGACACCGCGCCCTGCGGACACTGCGAGCAGACCGTGAGCACCGTGCCGTTCTGAAACGCCTTGCGGATGATGGGCAGCAGCGCGTTCCCGTCGCCGGGGATGTTGCCCGCGCCGAACGTCTCGATGACGATACCGCGGAGCTTTTCGGTCATGATGGCCTCGAACAGCGAAAACTGAATGCCCGGAAATACCTTGATGACGCCGATGGGAATATTATCAAGCGTCCGAAGCTTGAGCCCGCCTTCCTGCCGCGGCAGGAGGGCGGCTTCATTATATTTGATGGAAATGCCCGCCTCGGCAAGGCTCGGGTAGTTGGGCGAAACGAAAGCGATGAGTCCGTCGGCGGAGTATTTTGTCGCGCGGTTGCCGCGCAGCAGCTTTCCGCCGAAGTACAGGCACGTCTCACGCACGATGCCTTCCCCCGCAATCAGCAGCGCGGTGATGAGGTTGTCGCGCCCGTCGCTGCGAATTTCGCACAGCGGGATCTGCGAGCCCGTGAGCACCACGGGCTTGTCGAGCCCATCGAGCATGAACGACAGTGCCGAAGCCGTGTAGGCCATCGTGTCCGTGCCGTGCAGGACGACGAAGCCGTCGTAATCGTCATATTTCTGCGCGATCAGCTCTGCGATGCAGTTCCATTCGCGCACGGTCATGTTGGATGAATCCAGCAGCGGCGAGAGCTCGTAGAATTCCCACTCCGGCATCTCCGGCGCGCGGAGGTCGGGGATGGCGTCGAGCGCGGCGCGGAAGTAGCCCGCGCGCGGCGCGTAGCCGTTTTCCGTGCGCGTCATACCGATGGTGCCGCCGGTATAGATGATGAGAACTCGTTTCATAGCTCTCTCCTGATTGTATTACTTTTTGTACGGCGTATGGTCGAGCGGCAGGCTGCGGCGGCGCTCGCCGTCGTAGCGGTAATACGCCTGCGCGATGGCCGGCGCCGTGGGGATGGACGTGATCTCACCGATGCCGATGGCGCCGTTGGCGAGGTTTAATCCCGGCTTGTCGATGACGATCGCCTTGATCTCGGGGATCTGATGCGAGCGGAACAGGCCGAGCGTGCCGTATTTTGCCGTGGGCTTGCCGTGGTCGAGCGGGTACTGCTCTGTCAAGGCGTAGCCCATGCTCATCACGACGCCGCCCTCGATCTGCCCTTCGCAGGACAGCGGGTTGATGGCCTTGCCGACATCGTGCGCGGCGACCATCTTTTTAATTTTGCCCGTCTCCTTGTCGAGAATGCACATCTGCGTCGCGTAGCCATAGGCGACATGGCTGACGGGGTTCGGCACATTTGCGCCGAGCGGGTTCGTCTTGGCGTAGTATTCGCCGTAAAACTCCTGCCCCTTCAAATCGCTCAGCGAGCGGTACTCCATCGCGTCGCGCAGCAGCAGGCATGCGCGGCGGCAGGCCTCGCCGGTGACAAGCGTCTGGCGCGAGCCGGAGGTATCGCCGCTGTCAGGCGTTATGAACGTGCTGTTGCCGTCGTAGACGACCTGATCGCGCGTGAGCTTTGCGTTTGTCACGACGAGCTGCACCAGCACCGTGCCGAGACCCTGACCGATGCAGGACGCGCCCGCGCGGATGTGGACCTTGCCATCATCGCCGATGACGAGCTTGCAGCGCCCATAGTCGGGAAGACCGACGCCGACGCCCGCGTTTTTCATCGCGCAGGCAAGGCCGACCGGCTCGCCGTTTTTGACCGCTTCGTCATAGTAGGGCTTGATGGCCTCGAGCGTTTCGACAAGGCCCGTTTCGGGGCCGACGATCTGGCCGTTCGGCAGCACCTCGCCCGGGCGGATGGCGTTGCGGTAGCGAATTTCCCACGGGGAGATGCCGACAAGGTCGGCCATCTCGTTGAGTAGCGTTTCAGTCGCAAAGCAGGTCTGCGTCACGCCGAAGCCGCGGAACGCGCCCGCGGGCGGATTGTTCGTATAGTAGGCGTGGCCCTCGATTTCAAAATTCTCATAGTGATACGGGCCCGCGGCGTGCGTACATGCGCGCTCGAGCACGGGGCCGCCGAGTGAGGCGAAGCCGCCCGTGTCGGACACGACGCTCGCCTTTACGCCCTGAATAATGCCGTTTTCGTCGCAGCCCATCGTAAAGTCCATCCACATCGGGTGGCGCTTGGGGTGGACGAGGATGGATTCCTGCCGCGAGAGCTTCACCTTGACCGGCACGCGCGCGATGTATGCGATGAGCGCCGCGTGGTGCTGCACGGACATGTCCTCTTTCCCGCCGAAGCCGCCGCCGACAAGCATATTTTCGACCTGGCAGTGGGCAAAGTCGACGCCGAGCATCGCCGAGCACTCGTGCTGGGTGGTGTGCGCGCTCTGGTCGGTCGTCAGCAGCTTCACGCCGCCGTTTTCAAGCGGGAGCGCCACGCAGCACTCGGGTTCCAAAAAGGCGTGCTCCGTCCACGGAGTCTCAAACTTCTCGTGTAAGACGTATTTGGAATGTTTGATGGCCTCGTCTGCATTGCCGCGCACAACGTGGCGGTGCGCCTGCAAATTGCCGCGGTTGCCCATGATGACCTCGGGCGCACCGGTGGCGGACGCCTCCTCGGGCCCGTAGACCGCGGGAAGCTCTTCGTAAACGACACGTACAAGCTTTTTCGCCTTTTCAAGCGTTTCCTGATCGCGCGCACAGACAAGCGCCACCGCGTCGCCGAGATACTGCGTGATTTCCCCCTCGCCGATGAGCGTCGGCTGGTCCTTCTGGATGTGGCCGACGTTCTGCTGGCCCGGGATGTCCTTTGCCGTCAGCACGCATACGACGCCAGGAAGCTCTTCCGCCTCTTTCGTGCGGATGTAGAGCACGCGGGCGCGCGGGTACTGGCTGCGCACCGCGCCGCCATAGCACATGCCGTCAACATAGATGTCATCGGGGTACTTGCCGTAGCCCTGTACCTTTTCGGCGACGTCGATACGGTGCACGCGCGAGCCAATCTGAAAGTCTTCCTTCTTTTCGGGAATTTTCCCCTCGCGTAAAATCTTCGCCGCAAGCAGGATGCCGTCGATGATCTTGACATAGCCCGTGCAGCGGCAGATATTGTTGCGGATGGCAAAGGCCGCCTCTTCGCGCGTGGGGTCTGGATTCTGGTCGATGAGCCCCTTGGCCGAGATGACCATGCCCGGAATGCAGAAGCCGCACTGCACGGCTCCGGCCTCGCCGAAAGCGTAGGTAAAGGCCTCCTTTTCAAAGTCGGAAAGGCCCTCGACCGTGACGATATGTTTCCCCTCCAGCTTGTCTGTCTGAGGGATGCAGGCTTTCGTCGGCTTGCCGTCGATGAGGACATGGCACGTGCCGCACGCACCCTCACTGCACCCGTCCTTGACGCTGGTCAGATGCAGCTCGTCGCGAAGATAGCGGATGAGTTTTTGATTTTTCTCCACCGTGACCGGTGTACCGTTGACAACAAATGCAGCCATTTCAGATCTCCTGTTCACGAGAAAATCACAAATATCACAATTATTTTGGTTGCCTAACTAATTTTATTGTAGCACAGGCACAACAAAGACGCAACACAAATTCTAAATTTCGATATTCTATTTTCGGAATCACGCTTTCTGCCTCAAATCCTTGACAAATTTTGAACATTGGACTAAGATATCGCCATACCTGCAAGGGGCGCTGGCGCAAGCCGGCTGTGATGCGGCGTATCGCCGTCGCTGTCCCTCAGACCTGATCCGGGTAATGCCGGCGTAGGAATGCAAAGATGATCTTGCCTGAGCTTTGCACCGTGACGTCGACGCCGCGGTGCTTTTTTGTGCCGCGGCGCGGACAGGGACCATATCTTTAGGAGGAATCCCTTATGAGCAACACGTCCACCCATTCCAGCACCCGCCGCCTGACCGAGGGCGGCATCTGCATCGCGCTCGCCCTTGTGCTGAGCTATCTCAAAATTCCCATCGGTCTGTCGTTTGGCGGCTTCGGCGGCTCGATCACCCTTGTGATGGTCCCGCTCATCCTCTTCGCCGTGCGCTATGGCGCGCCCTGGGGCATCCTCGCGGGCGTCGCGTTCGGCACGCTCAAGTATTTCTTCGCCGAGGGCTTCGCCGTGAGCTGGGTGTCCATCATCTTCGACTATTCCGTCGCCTACGGCGCGGTCGGCCTTGCGGGCCTTTTCCGCGTGAAGGGCCACGACTATTCCAAGCTCCCGCTCGCCGCGTTCGTCGGCTGCCTCGGCCGCTTTGTCATCCACTTTATCTCCGGTGTGACGGTCTACGCGCAGTATATGCCCGAGGAATTCATGGGCATGACCATGACGTCTCCCGTGTTCTACTCCGTGCTGTATAACGGCACCTACATGCTGCCGAACACGATCCTCGCGATCGTCATCTGCGCGTTGCTGATGAAGCCCGCAGCGAAGCTGCCGAGCGCAGAGTAAAAAAATAATATGGCAGCGCGACAGCGCTGCATTTGTTCCCTGCGCCGCGCAGGGGTACGATAATAAGGGAGGGGTATCTCTTTTTGAAAAAGAGATACCCCTCCCTTACACCCTCCCAGAGAAAATTTTCATTGCAAGCGAGCAGCTCGGAGAGGTGCGATGCTTGCCGATTGCACTTCCCTGCGCGCGGCGAAGCCGCGTTAGCATTGCTATACGATTTGGCCTACTTCTATCATCCGCTGCCGCTCTGCTCATCTTGTTTTGGTGCAGCCTAATCATCTGACGATGCATATCGTCTTGGTAGTGCGTACTGCGGCGAGCGCCAGCAAAGCCGCCTCGGCAGGCAATAGCAAATCTGTACAAGTCCAAAGTAGGCGGAAATTGCGTAAGGCTACCGAATCGCAGGCAAAGCGACAGCGAAGATAGAAGCAAACCAAGTCGTTTAGATACAACACCCAGCAGGCACCTGATTCCGCAGGCCGCGCAGCTCTTCAAGTGCCAATCTGCCAATGCAAAGCCTTTCTCTTGGGGTTCCAAAGGGGCCATTCTCTTTTGCGAAAGAGAATGACCCCTTTGTCCCGTTGCCCTGCGGAGTGCAGGGGAAACACGCTCCCCGCGCAGCGGGAATGTTGTATTTACTTCTTGCGCTCCACCAATTTCTGGTATTGTTCCGAGATCTTTTTTCGAATATTTTCGATCTCGCGGCTTCCTTCCTCCTGCGTGTCGAGGACGAAGTTCTTCGTGCCGAGTTTGAAAAACAGCATGAACGCCTCAGTCACCATGCGGCGGGTCTCGCGGTCGAGGTTTTTATAGGTCTTGAGCATCGCTGCGGCGCTTTTGAGCTTTTCCTCAGTGAGCTCGCTGAGCGTTTTTGCGCCCGAGGCGGTGAAGACGCTGTACAGCGCGTCGGCCAGCGCTTCGCGCTGCTGGGTGTTGAGCGAATCGGCCCAGGACGAGAGCGTTTCATCGACGAGCTTTCCCTCGCGGGAGAAGTCGTCGAGGTGGACAAACTGCGTACCCAGCACCTGCCAGGAAAACCCGTCATGCTGGTAAAGGCCGTCATAGGTCGAATGCACGACCTGATAGCGCTTTTCATGCTCCATCAGCATGCCGACGACAGACGTCTGCGGCAGGATGGTATGGATGCGGCTTGCGATGCGCTTGTGGCCCGGCGTCTCGCTGATGTCCCAGGCGAAGCCGGGGCCGTCGTTATTATGGACGGCGACGATACGCTCTTGGATCTCGCCGCTGCTTTTGGCCGCGCTGTAAACGGCGAGGTTGCCGCCCTTGGAGTGCCCGCCGATACGGATGGTCTTGTCGCTGTACTGCCGCGCAACGCGCGCGACGTATTCGACCGCCTGCTTCTGCGAGGGGATCTCCTCCAAAAAGCCCATGTTGAGGTCTTCCTTCCACCCGACGATCGTATCGTCCGTGCCGCGGAACGAGATATAAATGCTGCCGTTGCCAAGGTCGATCGTCAGCGCCGCAAACTGCTGCTCGATGGAATCGTCAAGCAGCGCTGTGTAGCCGTTAAGCGTCATATTGCGAAAGCGCGGGCTCGTCATCAGCTTGCGCAGCATTTTCGAGATCGTGTCCGGCACGAGGACACCCATGGGGACGTCCTTCCCGCCATGGCGGGCGAAAAACGCCTCCGCCGCCTCATTCAGCGGCAGGCCGCGCCCGAGCTCGGGCGGCGGCACGATGCCGTCAAAGTCGACAAAGCTCAGCTCTGCCAGAATCAGCGCGTCCACCTCGTTGAACGGCGAAATTTCGAGCGTCAGATCCCCGCGCCAGTCCAGATAATCCATCAGATTTGCCATATCGTTAACCTCCGTCAATGGGTCTCGTTTTCTTTCATCGTATGGCGCGCATAGCCGCTGCGCCACAGCCGCACGGCGCGCGCTTGCAGCGCCTCGGGCTTGTTGGGGAGTTTTTCCGCCGCGACCTCGTCCAAAAGCCGCGCAAGCACCGCGCCGATCTCACGCCCGTGGTAGCCGAGGGCGGCGAGGTCTTCCCCGCTGATCTTGAGCTCGTGGATCGAGCAGCACGCGCCCTCTGAAATCAGCTCGTCGTAGATTTTCTGTGCTTCGTGCCACAGCGCCTGCGCACGCTCTAATCCCGCGGGCGCTTTCGCGGCATTGTCCGCCTGTTTGGTATAGAGAAGATTCTGCACCGTTTCCGCGCCGAGGTGCGCCATCTCCTTATGGATGGCCGCCCGCTCGGGGCGGAACATGTCGTCGAAACAGGCGAGCTGCGCGCGTATTCTGTCACGCAGCGCCTTTTCAAAGTGCAGCCGTGCCATGATGTCCTCCGCCATTTGAGCGGAAATCGCCGTGTGACCGTAAAAATGTCCGACGCCCTGCTCGTCAAACGTCCGGCACAGGGTCTTACCGAGGTCATGGAAGAGCATCGTCCACCTCAGTTCGCGCTTTGGCGGCACGGCGGCGACAGCGCGCGCCGTGTGACCCCAGACGTCGAAGCAGTGGTGGTAATTGCACTGGTCAAAGCCGACGCAGGGTAAAATCTCCGGAATCGGCACGCCCAGAATGTCTGGAAAGGTCAAAAGCGTTTCCCCCACGTTCTCACCGAGCAGGAGCTTGTTCATCTCCGTGTACACGCGCTCATGCGCAACGTGGGCGAGTAGGCCGCGCGCCTCATGCGCGGCGCGGGCGGTCTCCTTCTCCGCCGAAAAACCGAGCACGGAGCAGAAGCGCACGAGCCGTAAAATGCGCAGCGCGTCTTCCTCAAACCGCCGCTTCGGCTCGCCGACGCAACGAAGGACGCCTGCTTTCAGGTCTTCCTGCCCGCCGTAGGGGTCGACGAGCGTGCCGTCCGGCGACAAAGCGATGGCGTTGACCGTGAAGTCGCGGCGGGCAAGGTCCTCTTCAATGCTCGTGCCGAACGTGACGGAATCTGGGTGGCGACCTCGTCGATGAGCATGACGCTGCCGTCGG
>ENA-OROU01000617-OROU01000617.1-human-gut-metagenome-genome-assembly--contig:-NODE-617-length-36868-cov-3.401950_pt1 | contig 36868 bp, 32 predicted proteins | sample MGYA00242131_ERZ509054 | MGnify/ENA primary metagenome ERZ509054 (study PRJEB26280, sample SAMEA2338749) | human gut metagenome | biome: human gut; feature: human-associated habitat; material: faeces... | reverse complement strand
TACCATCAAATTGTTGACTTCTGCTTGAATTATTACTTTGTTTGTACATGTTAATATAGACTACAGCTTCATTATACAAATAATAAACATCTACTACTCCCGATTTATCATCTAAAGTCCATCTATCAAATTTCATATTTTCTGGAATATACATCATTTTTAATGGTTTTATCCCTAGTTTTTCTTCCACATCCGTATTCATCTTTTCTATTGTAGTTTCAGACTCTATTTCCGTTTTTACTTCACTAGAAAGATCTATTCTTAACTCATTTCCAACAACGCTATTCCAGACACTTAACATTCTCTCCCTATTCGCCTCACTACTCATACTCAGCACAAACACCCCCACCGCCACAACAGCAGCTCCAGCCACACCTTTAAATATCTTATGAATAACGGCAGACCGTTTCTTCTTGGGGTTGTTGAGGAGTTCGCGGCCAAGGCGCAGAGCTTCCCTGTCTTCGGCGGACAGCTGATCTTCCGGGCTTTCTTCCCAGATGCCTTTCTTTTTCAGCTCGCCTACGATATCGTCAAATAACTGCTGTTTTTCTTCCGGTTTCATGCGGGGAGCGCCGAGGGCTTCCTCCTCCTGAAACTCTTTCTCAGCCTGGTCGGCCACATGGATCAGATCCTGACGGATTTTCTCATCCATTTCCTTGTCTTCCGCCATTTCCCGAGTGACGTACAGACTCTCTACTTTCTCTTTTTCCAAATCTCTATCCCTTTTCAAATTCCTGTCCTCTTCTGCGTTTCCGCGCTGTTTTCTCCGGTTTCTTTCCTGTTTCCCTTCTTGACTTTTTCCCATAACAGTATAAGATGTAATGTAGAATCTCTGTAACTGTGAAAATACTCAGCAGTTACGAATAATTTTTGGAGGAATAGCATGAAACGAATTATCCTTACCGGCGGAGGCACTGCCGGACATGTAACCCCGAACATTGCCCTTGTTCCGAAACTGAAGGAAAAAGGTTATGATATTCAGTATATTGGTTCTTATGATGGTATCGAGCGAAAGCTCATTGAAGATCTGAAGATTCCCTATTATGGAATTGCATCCGGAAAACTCCGCCGTTATTTTGATATTAAGAATTTCAGCGATCCCTTCCGTGTAATCAAAGGATACGGACAGGCCGTCCGGCTGATGAAAAAACTGAAGCCCAGCGTTGTCTTTTCCAAAGGAGGCTTCGTGGCAGTTCCCGTTGTCATGGCAGCGAAGCATTGTCATATTCCGGTCGTGATCCATGAATCCGATCTGACTCCGGGTCTGGCAAACAAGCTTTCCATTCCCTCAGCCACCAAAGTCTGCTGCAACTTTCCTGAGACCATCAGCCACATTCCGGATGGTAAAGCAGTTCTGACCGGCTCACCGATCCGTCAGGAGCTTCTCAAAGGAAACAGGCTGAAAGCTCTTGACTTCTGTGGTTTCACCGCTGACAAACCGGTACTTCTGGTCATCGGCGGCAGCCAGGGTTCTGTCATCGTCAACGATTCCATCCGCGGAATCCTGCCGGAGCTTCTGAAAACCTTCCAGGTCATTCACCTCTGCGGTAAGGGAAAACTGGACCCCACCCTGAATTATATGGATGGATATGTTCAGTACGAGTATATCAAAGATGAACTGGCCGACCTTTTTGCTCTGGCTGACATCTGCGTATCCCGTGCAGGAGCCAACGCCATCTGCGAGCTCCTTGCTTTAAGAAAACCAAATCTTCTGATTCCTCTCTCTGCCAATGCCAGCCGGGGCGACCAGATTCTGAATGCAGAATCTTTCGAGCGCCAGGGCTTCAGCATGGTATTAAGCGAGGAAGAACTGGCACCGTCCATCCTGCTCCCGGCCATCCAGAAACTGTATGACCACCGCAGTGACTATATCGCCGCCATGGAGAAGAGCCAGCAGGGCGATGCCATTTCCACCATCATTCAGCTGATCGAGGATGCCTCTTTATGAGGCATCCTTTTTCATCTTCTGTCTGCATCAGAGCAGATCATATTTGTCCTTGAACTTCCTGCGGATGTATTTTCTTGCGCGATAAAGCTTCGCACGAAGAATCTCCGGTGAAATTCCAAGCCGTTCTGCTGCTTCTTCCTGTGACAGTTCTTCGACACAGACAGCCCAGACAATCTGATACCAGCTTTCGTTCTTTTTACGCAGAGCCGTCAGGACTTCCGTATAAAAAGCCTCCCGATTCAGCCGCTCCACAACATATTCCGCATTATCCTGCGAACAGATATGCACCTCCACCTCGGGCGCATCAATGTTTTCAAAACCTTTTCTTCTCTCAATCTTTCTGAAATAATCGATGATCTCATTTTTACAGCAGGTAAGCAGCCAGGCCTTTACCATTTCCTCTGAAATCACATCCATATGCTCATAATATTTCAAAAATACCTGCTGTGTACATTCTTTTGACAGCTCCTCATTGGAAAGCCGTCTCTTTGCGTACCAGAAGATAAGATCTCCATACCTGTTATAGGTATCCGTAAATCTTTCATTCTTTTTCATCAGTTGCTCTCACTCCCTGTTTATTTCTGCCTCCCGGATTTATCAATCAATCCGCAAATGCTTTTAAGATCTCTTCCCTTGTTTCATCAGTCAGTGTTCCCGGTGCCCATGTAACGCCTGCGCCATCTCCCTCATAACGCGGGATCAGATGGATATGGAAATGGAATACGGTCTGTCCGGCGGCTTCTCCGTTATTCTGAACCACGTTGACACCGTCACAGTGCAGCACTTCCATCATCTTGGCTGCCATTTTCTTGGCAAGGATAAAGGCTTTCGCTGTTACCTCTTCCGGGAGCGCAATCACATTTGCATAATGCTCCTTGGGAAGAATCAGCGCATGTCCCCTGGTTGCGGGACCCAGATCCAGGATTACTCGAAAATCCTCATCCTCATACAGAGTTGCAGACGGAATCCCTCCATTTGCGATTTTACAGAAAATGCAGTTCTCATCTTTCATTGTTCTACCTCTTTTCCGCTTTTTCAGCTGTTATGAAAATTTTCCCTTACCTTTTTATGGTAAGTCTTTTGTAAAATTATGTCAATGAAATATGTTTGCTATTTTCCGTTTTGAATGCTAGACTTTTTTCATGGAGGTTGTGATTTTATGAAAGAAAAAGAAAGAGAAATTCAGAAATTGAAAGAGGAACATCACCTGGCCCTTTCCCGGATCTCTCATGAGATCCGAAATCCGGTCACACTGATCAACAGTTCCATGCAGCTGATCGAAGCAGAACATCCGGAAGTCTTAAGTTTTGACCTCTGGGACGATATGAAAAAAGATATGCTTTTTCTCCGGAGACTCCTCGACGAGCTCTCCGGCTACAATAACGGCGAAAAGATCCACCCGGAGGCACTGGAGCTTTCTTCCTTTCTAAGAGAGATCGCTTCCAATGCCAGACTGCTCTCACCCGACCCGAATATCCATTTTTCAACCCGTTTTCCCGAAGAACTCCCCACAATAAACGGCGATCCGGTAAAGCTTCGCCAGGCCATCACGAATCTTCTCCGGAACGCTTTTGAATCCGGGGCAACGGAGGTTCTCTTTTCCTGCCTTTGCGATAAAGACGGGCTTGTGATCCAGGTGACGGATAACGGCATCGGTATTTCCCCGGAGATTCAGGATGAGATCTTTACGCCCTTTGTCACCCACAAGAAGAACGGTACCGGCCTTGGTCTCCCGCTGGTTCAGCGGGTCGCCAGAGCTCACGGCGGTGACATCACTTATTCTTCCGGGAAAGAGGGAACGACCTTCAGTTTCCGTCTTCCGACCAGTATCGCCGCCAGCACAAAGCCTGCTGCCATACCGCCCAAGTGCGCCATATAGTCCACACCGGTTGACACGAAACCATCTGCCAGCGTCAGAAGCGCCATAACTGCCAGGCGCTGGCCGCTGGTCCCCGGGAGTTTTCCCCGATGGCGCACCACCAGGAACACCAATGCGCCCACCACAGCGAAGATCGCTCCGGAAGCTCCTGCCGATATCGCATAGTTTCCGGTAATCATTTCCTTTGCGAGGGAAAGGAGGTTTCCTGCCAGTCCTCCGAGAAAATAGATCAGGATAAAACGGAATTTTCCGATCATTTTTTCCAGCAGATCCCCTAAGAAAATCAGCGTCAGCATATTTCCAAAGAGATGCTCGATGCCAAAGTGCAGAAACATGGACGTAAACAGCCGGTAATACTCCCCATTTTCCAGGATCAGCGGCCCATAAGCCGCTCCGTGCGCCAGCATGTAACCTCCATTTTCCGTATTGCCTCTGAAATCCATCACAAAAAAGAGCAGAATGTTGACCACCACCAACGTCAATGTGATCTTTCCCCTCGATCTTAGAAAATCCCGCAGTTCATCCATTCTTTCATCTCCAAACATTTCAGTTTTGAACGGTACTTCCTGTGCTGTCTGAATGAAAATAGAAACGCCGCCCGGAAAAACTGATCTCCGCTCCGTCCAGGAGCTTTTTCTTTTCTCCTTCTTCCAGCCGCAGGCCGTCCAGAAAAGTCCCGTTTGTGGAACCTCTGTCCCTGAGATACCAGTCTTCTCCGCTTTTTTCCAGAGAAGCATGGATTCTGCTCACCGAAGGATCCTGAAGAAAAATGTCTACCTGCTCTTTCTGTTTTCCCACGGTCATCCGTTCCCGGTCAAGAACGATATTTTCCTGCTTTCCGGGATCCATACTCACAAGAACCGGATATTTTTCCGGCACCGGACTGCCAAGGAAGACCGTCTTGTCTCCATCTTCCTTTAGCTCCTGTTCCCACAAAAGCACTTCCTCCTCCGGGGAGGTGGCTTTCTTTGCCGGCTTTTTCTGGAAAACAGTCGTAAAATACACCAGAAGTCCCATACACAGGAACAGAATACCACCTGCCTGGATGAAATTCAACCCCTGACAAACCACAGCCCAGACTGCCGCCGCAACAGAGGCCGTCATTCCGATGAAAACCTGAAGGAACTGCTTGCGCCGCCCCCGAAACTCTGCGCGAAATTCTACACTTTTTCTGCCCTTGCTTTTTTTCGGTCTGTTTTCGATATTTTTATCCTGCTTTTTTCCAAAAAGATGCCTCTTCTTTTTCTCTGCCGCCCAGGCCTCTCTTCTTGCTTCGGTGTTCCGTTTCTCCGGCTTCTCTCTCTCGACAGTTTTTTCTGTATTCTCTGCTTTTCCCTCACGGAGAATTGTTTTTTCCACAGGCCTGCTCTCCGCACGCCCAGCAGCCGGACGCGCTGTTTCTTCCGAAGCTCCCTCTTCCACTTCGATATATTCCAGCTCTTCCACAGGCTTTTGTCTTTCCTCCCGCGGAGCTGTCTGGCGCATCTTTTCCGGGGATTTTTCCCGTGACTTCCTGACTGCTTCTTTCGCCGCCCGCTCGTGAACGCTCTCCAGAATTTTCCCAATGCTGAAATGTTCCTCCGCCGACCGGCTGTAGATATCATACCCCCAGAGCACCGCCTCCTCCTGGCTGTGATCCAGTCTTTTTAAGATGTATTCCGCCAGCTCCCGGAAATCCGTTTCCAGACTGTTGTCGAAACGATCGATCATGAAGAGGTAAGAAGCAGAAAAAGAATTCTCCTGTCTCCGTATCCTGAAAAATATATTCCGGCTTTAAGATAAACTGTTCCATAACCAGAAGATAACGCCCCGCCTCATCCATGGCCTTTTCCAGGCCGCCGAGAAGCTTTTCGATATCTTCCTTTCCCATCAGGCGGCGCTCAAACACGCTGGTCATGGGCTGTTTTTCCGTGATATCGTAATAAAATGCCCGGCTTCCATCCACCATCCGCATCTTACACGGAAGAAGCCCATAGATGGGATTCACCAAGAGCATACGGATCTGATACTCTCCTCCCTCCGGTTTCCCCGGCGCTTCCAGGATCATATAATCGTTGTCTTTTTCTTTTCTGTAGGAAGGTTTCATTCCTTCTTCACCTGCCTTATCGCTTTTTTCAGACTGTGCATACGGAAAATGGTTTCCGACGGTTTCTGCCGTTCCAGCACAAAACGCCCCTGAACCGAATCCGCCAGAGAAAAAACACGCTTTCCAAAGGGAAAGGCCGGCACCGCCGCCTCCGCTTCCACGGAAACTTCTTTTTCCCCAAGGGAAACTCCTTCTATCTCCTCACCGATAAGGAGAGCCGTAAGGGCTTTTTCTATTGCTTCCCCCTGCACATTTCCCCGAATCATCATAAAAAATCCAAGATAGATCACGCCCACAAGAAGCGGAATCAAAACGCCCATGAGAAGGGCCGCCTCCACGGTATAACTGCCTTTTTTCATCCTTATCCTCCGTACAGAAAGAAACTCAAAGCTGAACCGGCCAGCAGAAATGGCGCAAAGGGCAGGCGGTAATTTCTCTTTACCTTCCGGGAAATCAGAAGACTTCCGCTCACCAGCGCTGAGATTCCGAGGGCCAATAGAAAGGCCAGGAATGAAAACCGTAAACCCAGAGACATTCCCATGACCACCACCAGCCAGCCGTCTCCGTACCCGATCTCCTCCCGGGTGACAAAGGCCAGAAAAAGCAGCGCCAGCCCAAGAAAAATTCCTCCAAACCAGCCGCCCAGAGAAACGCTTCCTTCAAAGAGCTGAATCACAGTTCCCAAAGCTCCCATCAGGATGAGAAGCCAGGAGGAAATCTCCTGCTTTTGAAAGTCCTGCCAGCTGACCACCGCCAGAAACAGAAACCAAACCAGATATGAAAGTCTCATTTTCCACCTTCCTCTCTCTTTTTCCGAAAAGTTATCCACATTTTGAGCAGGCTTTCCACCCACTGACTGAGGATAACGGAACCTTCTGGGCCGTCCGCTTCAAAACGCTGCAGCTTAAGGAGCCATGATAGCGATTGCCGTAGTGCGTATAATAGACTGTCGGCGAGGGATGGGCTCCGTAGCAGCTGCAGGCATAATATTTGGAACCGTCCGAGCTTCTCTTGCGGTCCATCTCCGCCACAGAGGCAGAGAGGACCTTCACCTTGATATAGCTGCAGTCCGGATCCCGGTGATAGACGCTGCCGTTTAAAGCCACATAGACCATCTCTCCTTCGTTCTCATCCCCGTCTCCACTTCCATTTGAGGGCGATCTTCCCGTCCAAGCCCGTACCCGACCTCTCTCCAGAAATTTCAGCCCTCGAAGCCTGTATACAGGAATCGGAAGCTGAATCCTGCTCATCACTCTTAAATCTATGATATCTTTATCCGAAAAATCCGAAGTCACCAGGCTGACTTTCACATTTTCTTTCAACAAGGTCTCACCTAGTTCTGCTTTTTTCAGAATTAAATTCTTCGCATAGACCGCGGTCAGCGCCCCACCTACGACCTCGCCCACACCGGTTCCCTTCTCCTCCTCAGAAGTGCCTCCGTAGATTCCGTAGGAAAGCAGCGCCATCTTTCGGCCTGCCTCGTGGATTCCGCCCACCAGCCGCACCTGAACCACCGACACCTCAATGAGATACAGTGCAGCCAGGACAGCCCAGAGAAACAACGGCAGGATGCAGGCAGCCTCCACCGTAAGTCCTGCTCTCAGAGGGGGAAGGAAGAATGTTCTTCTGCCGGAGCCAAAAACATTCTGCGGGGATAAGGCTGCCGGGAGAGCCTTTTTCTCCTTTCTGTCGTCTGCAGCCTGTGAGACATTTTCTTTTCCTTGTAAGAACATTCTTCCTTCCCTCCCTGTCTATGGTAATTCTGCAACATACTGTGTCAGAAATCTTCCTTCCGCGCAGCACATCAGCTGATTTCTGCTAAATCTCATAAATAAACTTCCCCCGGGTATGATAATTCACTGCACCAAGCCCTGTTTTTAAGAACGCCTCTGGCAGCGCAGCAAACACCGGACTCAGTTCCCACTCCGCTTCCGCCTCCAGTCCCGCAATACAGTGATCAATCTGAAAATGCCCCATTCCCTCTTTTTTCCGCAGATTACACTCGATGAGATTCAGCGCCCGCATGGGATAGCTCTTTTTCTTTCCTGTGAGAAAAAGCATCTGAAGATAGGCCTCGTAGTCCAGTCCTTCCCCCGCTTTTTCCTTACAGGAAGCGAGGACTTCCGGTAGTTTCCCCAGGTTTTCCAGCGTCAGCTGAAAGCTCTCCTTTGTCTTTACCGCCGGGACCTTTCCTCCTGCCAGAAGAATCCGTACGTCCAGAAGACTCTCCCCATAAGCCCAGGCTGCCAGAAGGGCTGCCGTCAAAGCGGTCGTCACACCGGGAGCCCCTCCCGCAATAGCTGCTGCCAAAAGTTCTGCACTGTGGCGCATCTCCCCGTCCGCCAATATATAGACAAAGTTGACACCTTCCCGCAAAAGAAGCAGTTTATTCACAGTCGCTTTCAGATTCTTCTCATCACTTTCCTTCCCGCAGAGAAGATACTCCAATTCATAGGAAAGAGCCGTCTCTTTCTCCTCCGTATCCATAGCGCTGGAAAAATGACTGAAAAGATACTCCTGAAAAATCCCATCGCCGATGAGACCACTGCTTTCCCGTTCCCAGCTGAGATCGCCTTTTTCCCGCTTTCGCTCCCCGGCAAGCTCCTTTTTCACCAGTTCCTTCATGGAAACAGAAGATGGATCTTCGAGAACCAGCCCCAGAATCCCCATCTTCTTTACCTTTTTGATCAGATCCAACGGATTATCCGGCTTTTCCTGCACAGCGGGAAGAGCGCTTCCATCCGGATCCATTGGCACAACACTCCCATCATCTGCTCCGGAGTTTCCCCCGGCAGCTTTTTCTTCCTCTCTCTGCGCCGCTTCGGCTTCAATAAGCGCTTTCTCTGCTTCCTGCTCCTGCTTTTCGTAATCCTTCTGGTTTTTCTCCATCTCCTGGGACTTTTTCCGGGCTTCCAGAAACTCTGCTGCCAGCTCTGTCCCGGCGGCGCTCTTTAAATTCTGCACAATCTGGTCCCGGAAGACCCAGCCGTCCTCGTCAGTGAGAAGCAGTGTCCGTAAGATGCTGCTCCCCTCCGTCCGTACCGGAAACAGCGTATTTCCGGTCAGCATGGTTCCACGGGTGGGCTCGATGTTATACTTCATGAAAAAATCCAGCCTCTCCGAAAGCTTTTCCTTCTGAAAATCTTCGCCCCCATAAGATGCGTCCACTCCGAAGACCTCGTACTCCTCCAGAAGATCTCTCTCATATTCTCCAAATACAGAGAAAATCCCCAGATCCAGCACGGAAGCAGCCTTTGCTCTGACTCCCTGCACCCGTACGGACTCTGCCATGGCCGAAATCAGAGCCAGAAAAAGCACGGTAAGAACACTGAAAAATACGGTCATCGACCCTCTGTACGCTCTTTTTTCCGCCATGGCTCCCTCCTTTCCCATCAGATGCCGTTGCTCTGATTTGTGATCTTCTTGAAAATATTGTTTACCAGTTTGGTCAGCTGATTTTTGAAAATCACTACGAGACCGATCAGTACCACAAGAATCAGAATGATCTCCACCACACCGACTCCGTCTTCTTCCTGCAAAAACATTTTTACATGATCCATATGACAAACCTCCTTTTTCTTATCCGGCCAGCCTTTAAAAAGACAAAATCGCCGGAACCATCAGTATCACAATCACCAGAATAAGCATGAGCAGCATCGGAAGCAAAAGCTTCGTACCGGCCTCTTCTCCCAGCTTCCTCGCCAGGCTCTTCCGCTCTTCCATTCCATTTTCCGCCTCCTGTTCCAGAAGCTCCACCAGGCCGCGGGAGCCTTTTTTCAGGTTTTGGGAGAGCAGCGAACCGAATTTCAGATAATGAAGATTTCCGCATTTCTGCCCAAACTCCTCGTAAGCCGCAGCCTCGCCCACTCCCTGCTCCATCTCGTAGCAGGCGAGAAGCATCTCCTCGTAGGCGTAATGGACTTCTTTCCCGTTCTGGTCCCTGTAATGAAAGGCAACCTTGCTGAAAGCTCCCCGGATGGTCATTCCTGCCTCCAGAAGCATACTCATCTTGTAAAGAATCACCGGATAATCGAGAATCATCTGCTGTTTCCGATGTTTCTCCTCTTTTTTCAGTTCCCGGTCGTCCTTTCCGTAGAGGTACCAGAGTCCCACCGCCAGCAGAAGAAAGCCCACTCCAAGTGGTGAATCCTCCCTCGTTCCCCAGCGGATGGGGGTTCCTTTCCAGCTATCCGGAAGAACCATCTCTTCCGCTTCCCGGGTTTTCTCTCCGTTTTCCTCCGCTTCCGCCTTCAGCTTCACTGCTTTTTCTTCCAGTTCAGTCCGCTCCGGCGGCAGAAGCTTCACCGGAAATTCCCGGATCAGCTCTTCTTTTTCACAGGTCAGCGTCACCTTTACCGTAGCCAGAATCCCTTCTTTTGGTGGTTCGCTTAGGAAACGGCCGGTATCGTCTATATAATCCGGCGGGTCCACGGACCAGACTGCCGTGACGATCCCGTCACAGAAAGAACCAGGAAAAACCAGATTCTTCCGCACCGCTTCCAGCGACTCATTTTCCCCGAGAATCTGCTCTTCCAGATGCTCAAGAACCCCCTGGAAAATCTTCTGAACCTCCTCCGAAGAATATTTCCGTTCCCCCACAATGAGGGAAAGATCCACGGTCTCTTCATCAGAAAATCCCACGGTCAGCTCTGCCTCCAGATTTCCTTCCCCATACCCCGGCCTTTCAATCGACGGCCGCTCCAGCCAATGCACTTCCCCCTGAAAACCCAGAGCCAGAAACCCGAGAAAAATCAGGCCGCCGAAAAGAAACATCAGCATCCTTGAAAACTTTCTCTCATAATAAGCTTGCAGCGTTATCGTATTTTTCGTTGTTCTAAGCATCTTTAAGCTCGCCGCGTTCTGCTGTCCCTGCTTCCCCACAAGAAGCCCCGGAAAACGCCTGACAAGCCACTCCCCAGCCCGGTCAAAGGGCTCTTTCCACCGTTCATACTTCAATTTCCACAATCCTCCTTCCCCAGAAAAAAGCTGCCAGGTAAAGACCCAGACAAGCCGTCATAATGAAAATCCCCAGCTTGTTATGATAAAGACCTTCCAGAAATTCCGGCGATCCCAGGTCCACATAAGCCAGAATGAAAAACGGAACCGCACTCATAACCTTCTGCTCCATTTTTTTCGCCGCCAGGCTGATCTCGATCTCCCTTCGTGTCTCTGTCTTCCGGGTGATATTGTCCGCCGTACTCTGGATAATCTCCTTTAGATTTCCTCCGGAACGACGGGCCACCTGAAAGATCTCCCCGAAATTTTCGATATCCTCCAGACCGCTTCGTTTGCCAAGATCTGCCCAGAGCGTCTCCATACTCTGGTTTAAGTTCCGTTTCCGCTCCATCTCCCGCAGCTCCTCCGTAAAAACGCCATCCATCCCATAGACCTTTTCCGTCTCTTTCAGGGCTTCCCCCAGCGCATTTTCCATGGAATAACCTGCGTCCAGAGCGCTGGCTATCGCCCGGATCCCTGTGAGGAACTCCGTCAGAAGCTCCTCTCTCCGCTCTTTAATACGCTTTTCCCGGCTTTTCTTCAAGAACACCGGAAGTCCGGCAAGAAAAGGAAGCACCGCCCAGAAGGAATGATAAAAAAGCCAGCTCACCAGCCCACAGAGCCCCAAATAACTCAAAATCAGTTTCGCCTTCTCTTTCCCGGAAAACTTCCAGACTCCATAATCTCTCTCCATAGCCTCACCCTCACATCTTTTCCAGTACAATTCCCGCCCGGTTCAGCTTCTCCACATGGAGAAGCTCCTGTTTTCTGACAAGAACCCCCATCGGTTGTTCTTTCGTCTCCTCCAGCTGAAACAGGGTCCGCTCCGTGATTTCTCCGGAAGCCCTGTCATAGCCGGTGATTTCAACGATCTCCATCACCTTCCGGCTCCGGTCCCTCATTCTCCCAAGATGAATCAGAATATCCACCGCCGAGGCAATCTGCCGCCGGATGGCAGAAAGAGGAAGCTCCATCGCCATGAGAATCATGGTCTCAAGTCTCGAAAGCATATCTCTCGGGCTGTTGGCATGGCCGGTACTCAAAGAACCGTCATGGCCCGTATTCATGCTCTGAATCATATCCAGGGCCTCCTCGCCCCGGACTTCTCCCACCACGATCCGGTCCGGCCTCATTCGTAAACTTGCCTTGATAAGATCCCGGATCGTCACGGAATTTTTCCCTTCCGTATTGGCCTGTCTGGCCTCCAGCCGGACCAGATTTTCTGCCCCCTGGATCTGAAGCTCCGCATTGTCCTCGATGGTGATGATCCGCTCCTCCTTCGGAATAAAATCGGAAAGCGCATTGAGAAATGTGGTTTTTCCAGAGCCGGTTCCCCCGCTGATGAAAATATTGTAGCCGCTTCTGACCAGCGCTCTGAGAAAAGCCGCAGCCTCTGTTGTGACAGCGCCAAGCTCCACCAGCCGATCCATATGGATCGGATTTTTCGGGAAACGCCGAATCGTGATGACCGGCCCGTTTAAAGCCACCGGCGTAAGCACGAGACTGACTCTGGAACCGTCCGAGAGCCTGGCATCCGCCACGGGCACAGACTCATTGACGATCCGGTTGCAGCGGCCGGCGATCTGCTGGACCATATCCTCCAGTTTTTCCTTCGAGGTGATCTTCTTTTCCCAGCAGAGCAGGCGGCCATTCCGTTCCAGAAAGATGCCTTCTGTCCCGTTGACCATGATCTCCGTGACCGAATCATCATCGATGAGTTCCTGAAGAATATCCAGTTTCCGGATGCTGTTGAAAAGTTCGGTCCGGAGCGCCTCTTTTCTCCTGAGACTTACATAGCGGTTCCGTGTCTCTTCCAGAATCAGATCGTCAATCTGCCGGTAAATCTCCTGGTCTTCCACCTCCCGTGTCTGATCCAGCCGTTCCCTGAGTTTTTTTCGCAGGTTCAGTCCTTCCTGTTCCCATTCGTCCATCCTGTTCCTCCCTGATGAGCTGTCTGGTAAAGTCTCCCAGCTCTCCCCAGACCAGCTGTTCCATATATGCTTTCCCTTTTCCGCTTCCGCTCACGAAGGGAAGGGAAAATTTTTGCGTTTTCTCCAGTACATTCAAAGCGTTCTGCTGCTTTAACACCCTCTCGTACTGCTCCAGCTTTGCCGCCGCAATCTCATCCCCGGACACCGGCATAAAGACCTTCGTGCAGAGCTTCAAGAGCTCCGTGATTCCGTTCACCGCCGACCCGATATCCAGCAAAAGCACATCATAAGCACTGTATTCCGCCAGATCCCGGATCAGAGAAGTCCACTCCCCCGGCGAAATGTTCCGAAGGTCCTCGGGACAAAAAGCCGGCGGAATATAGTCCAGCCCTCCCAGATGGCGGATCAGGCTTCCCATCCGGTAGACCAGATTACCGCTCCCCAGCCGGGCAAAATAGAGAAGATCGGCTAGATCCGCCTCATATTTTTCCTCCAACAGGGTCTCAAAACCCGCATACTCCTCCAGATTCAGATAGAGCACCTTATGCTCCCGGGCCCGGATCTGCCCGTAAGTAAGGCCCAGAGAAGTCTTCAACGAGCGGCCCACCGGCGAATAGATCCCGATGATCTCCACCTTCTTTTTCAGCATGGCGGCCGGGGCCGGAACTGCCTCCACCGCATAGTAATTCATGACCTCCGCGATCAGCTGGTCCGAGGCCTGATATTTATAAATGCAGGGGTAGTCCGAGAGCTCCTTTTTCTTTTCTCCTTCTGACAAAATCATGATTTTCCCGATGGAAAGCTTCAGAAGCTCCCCGCACATGGCGGCGGCCGAGATCAGAAGCAGCTCGATATGCCTTTCCCTGGCATAGGAAATCAGACTTTCCACGTTGGTAAAGGCTTGAACCTCAAAAGACATCCCCTGCCTCTCGTCGATGGCCTCCATAAGATTGTAGGCATAGGAAGCCTCAAGATCACAGACTGCAAAAATACTTTTCTTCATAAACTCCTCCTTTTTAAAGCCAGCCCGCCGCAAAGAACCAGACGCTCAGAGCGATTGGTACAGAGAGCGGAAATTCCCCGTCTTTTTCTCCTTTTCGGCGGTAGGGCTGCCATTCTTTTCCCTGGATATAAGAAGACACATAACCGGCCAGATACTGAAATCTCCGGATCAGATTTTTTCGATAAATCATAAGAAATAAAGACAGAATGCCCCCGAAAATCAGGGCACAGACCAGACAACGAAAAAGATCACTGATTCCCAGGAAGCCGCCGAGAGCCGCCAGAAGCTTGATATCCCCCGCGCCGATCATACGGAAATAATAAAGAATCGAAAAAAGCAGCACCGGAAAGACTGCGCTTCCGAAAAACAGGATCAGTCCAGAGCCTCCCAGACGAATCAGCTGAAAAACCGCCCCTCCCAGAAAGCCAAAAAGGATCAGAACATTGGATATGATTCCTTTTCTCAGATCCTGAAAAACTGCCGCCGTCACCAGAAGACAGACTGAAATTTTTTGGATTGTTTCCAGAAAATCACCTCTTTATTGATTTTTAAATCTGTGGATTTGTTTGCCGAACTGGCAAGATTTGTTTTTGAGATGGCTTCATTATACACGCAATGCCCACGTTTGTCTATACGCAGAAATGCACAGAAAAAGCGGGTTGGAAAACGTCAGGATTCTCCACCCCGCTCTTCTTTTTCTCTCTTTTGCACAAAAATTTACAGTCCATAACCAACGACTCCATAGAGCAGTAAAACTCCTGGAACCCCAAAGAATCCAGTGGCAGCCGCCGTCACCGGGTTAATGCCCACCCACAGCGGGATATTCGCCAGCGTACAGACAAAATTCACCGCAACGATCAGCACCAGGCCTACCGCCATCCGGAAAAAGAAGTTCCAGACCAGTCGTCTTATCGAAAATCTCATAAAAAATCCCCCCTGCACATTTCTATGCAAGAGGGAAAAATATTTAGAACTTAAATACTGCAACACCATAAGCCGGCAGATCGTAAGCGAAGGAATACGGTCTTCCGTCGCACTCCGACTGTACCGCCCGGTATACTTCCGGCTGCTCTTTTCCGCTTCCGCCGAACTCCGCGGCGTCGCTGTTGAGAACCAGACGATACTGTTTTTTCTTCGGCACGCCTACCCGGTAATCCGGACGAGCCATGGGCGTAAAGTTGATGACAAAGAGCAGATTGTTCTTGCCATCCTGAGAATGACGCACAAAGCTGAAAATACTTCTGGTATTATCATTGGCATTGATCCACTCGAAACCCTCGTACCTCTGGTCGGAATCGTAGAGGGCTTTATTTTTCTGGTAAAGATGAAGCAGGGCCCGCACATAATTCTGAAGCTCACTGTGCTTCTCCTCAGCCAGCAGATACCAGTCAAGCTCTCTCTCCTCGCTCCACTCCCGAAGCTGTCCGAAATCCTGACCCATGAAGAGCAGTTTCTTACCGGGATGGCCCAGCATGAAGGAATAACCGGCTTTCAGATTGGAGAACTTATCGTCATAAAGTCCCGGCATCTTGTTGATCATAGAGCATTTCAGATGCACGACCTCATCATGAGAAAGCACCAGGATGTATTTTTCAGAATAAGCATAAGTCAGGGAGAAGGTCATCAGGTTATGGTTGAACTGGCGGAAATAGGGATCCAGCTTCATATATTCAAGGAAGTCATGCATCCAGCCCATGTTCCATTTCATGGAGAAGCCCAGACCGTCATCCTCCGGTTTTCCAGTCACCTTCGGCCAGGCAGTCGACTCCTCGGCAATCATCACCGTGCCGTGGTTTCTTCCCCGCACAACGCTGTTCAGATGCTTGAAGAACTCGATGGCCTCAAGATTCTTGTTGCCGCCGTAGATATTCGGGCACCACTGACCGTCTTTTCTGCCGTAATCCAGATAGAGAATGGAGGCCACCGCGTCCACACGGAGACCGTCCACATGGAACTCCTCGATCCAGTAGAGGGCATTGGCAATCAGGAAGTTTTTCACTTCATTTTTGCCGAAATCAAAGACCTTGGTACCCCAGTCCGGATGCTCGCCTTTTCTGGGATCTGCATACTCATAACAGCAGGTTCCGTCAAACTCCGCCAGTCCGTGGGCATCTTTCGGGAAATGCGCCGGAACCCAGTCAAGAATGACGCCGATCTTGTTTTTGTGGAGATAGTTCACCAGATATTTGAAATCAGTGGGTGAACCATAACGGGCGGTCGGTGCGTAATAACCGGTCACCTGATAGCCCCAGGAACCGTCAAAAGGATGCTCTGCGATTCCCATCAGTTCCACATGGGTATAGCCCATATCTTTTACATATTCTACGAGAGAATGGGCAAACTCCTGATAGCTGTAGAAACCGTCCTCGGTGTCCGGATTGTGAGGGTGCTTTTTCCAGGAACCCGGATGCACCTCATAAATGCTCATAGGCTCTTCGTCCGGATTTTTCTCGGTCCGCTTCATCATCCAGGTATTGTCTGTCCAGCGGAATTTGCTGATATCCGCCACCTTGGAGGCATTTCCGGGACGAAGCTCGGAGGCGCTGGCAAAAGGATCTGCCTTATAAAGCTCCTGGCCTTTTTCCGTCAGAATATAATATTTGTAGAGACAGCCTTCCTGAACTCCAGGCACAAAAGCTTCCCAGATTCCCAGAGGCTCCAGCCGCTTCATGGGAGTCACTCCCGTGTTCCAGCCGTTAAAATCTCCGACTACATGGACGTCTTTCGCATGGGGCGCCCAGACGGCAAAATAAACGCCCTCTTTGCCCTTTCTTTTGGTCAGATGTGCGCCCAGCTTTTTGTAAATGTCATAATGGGTTCCCTGACCGAAGAGATACTGATCCAGCTCGCCGATCTGAAGAACTTCCTGTTTTTTGGCAGTTGTCCGCTTGGCCGCAGGCTTTTTCTCTGCTGCTGTTTTTGCCGCTGCAGGGGCTTTTTTTGCCATCTTTTCTTCTTTTACCGCTGCTGTTTTTCGTGTTCTTTTCTTTGTTTCTTCCATAATCCCCTTCTCCTCATACTTAGAATGATATTTTTTCGGTCCATCTATGTAGTCAGGTTTTTTATATTTTCAGTCGCCAAAGACTGCCGGGCCTTTTTTCTGCCCCGCAGTCTTTATAATTTTAGATATTTACAGATACAATCAGGCTTCCGGCCGGTGAAAGTTCTGCGTTGATGCGGCCATTTTCCACATTGACCGGCTCTCCGGTAACGGCGTTTACCGCATTTCCTCCTGCCGGCACCGGAATGGAAACGTGCGCCGGATTTTCGTCGTTATTGACGGCTACGATCACGGCCTTGTCATCCTGGATTCTCGCAAAAGCGTACTGCCGGTTGGTCAGAAGTAATTCTCTGTATTTTCCTTCGGAGAGCGGTGAAAGCTCTTTTTTCAGTCTGCCAAGCATCCGGATATGCTCTGTCAGCTGGCAGTCCTTATACTTTTCCTCCATCTCGGCCAGGTTCAGAGCCGGACGGAGCGGATCATCGTTGCCGCCTTCTTTTCTTCCCTCAATGCCCCACTCGGAACCATAATAAATGGAGGGAATACCCGGCAGCGTGTAAAGAAGTGTGTACTCCGGGAACATGTGGGCTTTGTTGTTCAGCTTGCTGGCCAGACGGTCCACATCGTGGTTATCCGCGAAGGAATACAGTGTTCTTCCTTTGTAAATACCGCCGTTCTCGTCAAATTCCCGGCGGATCGTGTGAGCGATCTCAAAATAGTTGTGATCGTTGTGGCCGGAATAGAGACCTTTGTGCAGTTCGTAATTCGTCACGGAATGGAGCACATCATCGTTTGCCCAGCGGGCGTAATCGCCGTGAATCACTTCGCCCATGAGCCAGAAATCCTCTTTTTCCTGAGAAGTTCTCCAGCGCATCTCCTTCATGAAATCGAAGGTCAGGCAGTCCGCGCAGTCCAGGCGGATTCCGTCAATGTCAAACTCCTGGATCCAAAAATGGATCACATCAAAGAGATAATCCCTCACGGCCTGCTCGTAAAGATTGAGGTTCACCAACTCGAAGCAGTTTCTCCAGGCCTCGTAGCCGAACCCGTCGTTGTAGGGGCTGTTCCAGCCGAAGTTCACACCCTTGTACCAGTTCACATAGGGAGATTGTTCCCTGTTTTTCTGGATATCCTGGAAGGCGAAAAATTCGCGGCCGGTATGGTTGAACACACCGTCCACCACCACACGGATACCGGCTTCGTGGCATTTTTTAACAAAATCTTTGAAATCCTCGTTGTCACCCAGACGGCGGTCCACTTTCTTATAATCCTTCGTGTCATAGCCGTGGGTGGTGGATTCAAAGAGCGGGCCGATATAGACGGCCGTCACGCCCAGGTCCTTCATATGGTCGATCCAGGGAAGAAGCTTCTTCATCCGGTGCTCGATCTCTGTTCCCTCATTTTTCTTCGGTGCGCCCAGAAGGCCCAGCGGATAAATATGATAAAAAACTGCCTCGTTATACCAATGTCCCATTGTGTTTCTTACCTCCAGATTGTATTTTACTGATGTCCCATCAGCTGAAAATTCCGTGCATAAACTGTTTCGCCAGCGCTTCCTTCGTCGCCTGTGGCACCTGATAGCCTTCCGGCTCCCGGGCCGCCATCAGAAGAATGTAATGGTCCAGCATTCCGGTAAAACCCAGGGCGAACTGCTCCTGCCTGCCGTTCATATTTCCCAGCTGGCCGGAGGCTCCCATGAAAAGTCTCACCATGTTCTGATAGAGATCTTCCACAAAAGGCTTTACCGACTGGTAGGCTTCATTCTCTCTCGCCGAATAAAAAAGCGACATCATCAGCATGTAGGATTTCCGGTGGTTCATGCCGTAATCCACATAGGCGGAGGCGATCTTCGGCAGGGTCAGCCAGATCTGCTCCTTCTCATCCCGGCCGTCAAAAACCTCGCTGCGAAACTGTGCATATTCCCGGGAAAGGAGCGCCTCCAGAAGGCCTCGTTTGTTTCCAAAATAATAATAGAGGGTCGGCTTGGTCACGCCGGCCATCTCTGCGATCTCCTGCACGCCAACAGCGTCATATCCTCTGGCATGGAAAAGCTCCAGCGCGCAGTTCAGGATTTTTTCTCTGTTGTCCATAGTTCCCTCCTGCTGTCTCAATTATACCGCCCGGTATATAAAATGTCAACCAGGAAGACTCTGTATTTCACCGCAGATTTTTCCTTCTTTCGCCCGAAAACTCTCTTTTTCTCCACTATTCCTTTATATACCGCTTGGTATATAAAAGGGTAAAAAAACTGCCTGTCCGTTTTTCGTCCGACAGGCAGTTTTTTAAGCCTGGAATCTCCAGTTACATTCCAAAATATTCCTTAATTTCCTTCATTCTGGCCATCTGGTCCACATGGAAAGGACAGCGTTTGTTGCAGTGACCGCAGCTTACGCACTCTCCGGCGTGAAGCTCCAGCTTCCGGTAATGATCTTTCGCGAGCTCGTCTCCGGCCTTCGCAAGATCATAATATTTGTTGATCATCGCGATATCCAGGCCCTTGGGGCAGGGATGGCAATGGCTGCAGTACACGCATCTTCCCTCTGCCTCCGCCGGAGTGAAATCGCCGAGAATCGAATAGTCACGCTCTTCCTCCGTGGCAGTCAGATAAGCGAGAACACTGTTCAGATCCTCCATTCCCCGGAAGCCCGGCAGAACGTTCAGCACGCCGGGTTTGTCCAGCGCATACTGGATGCACTGATTTTTCGTCAGAGCTTTTCCAAAGGGAGAAAGTTTGGCGTCCAGAAGTCTTCCGCCGCCGAAGGGCTTCATAACGGTAATGCCGACTTTTTCCTTCTGGCAGCGCTGATAGAGATCCATACGCTCATTGGAGGAACCGATGGCAAAATCGCCATGGCGGTAATCATAGGCCGGATTGATGCTGAACATCACCACATCCAGAAGGCCCGTATCCAGCATCTGATTGACGATGGCCGGCGTGTGGGAGGAAAGACCAATGTGACGAACAACGCCCTGTTTTTTCAGCTCCTGGATATGCTCCAGCGCGCCGCCTTCCAGATATTTTTTGAGATCAGACGGCTCATCGATGCAGTGGATGAAACCAAAGTCGATGTAGTCCGTGTTCAGCTTTTTCAGAAGCCAGTCCATGCCGCTGACGATCTGATCCTTTTTCGTAGTCCAGCCGTATTTTCCGGAAGAATAGTCGGCTCCAAAATGCATCTGAAGACAGACTTTGTCACGGTTTCCCGCAAAGGCAGTCCGATAATAATCAAAAGCCACAGCCTCAGACACAGCCAGATCAAAGTAGTTGACACCGCTTTCCATGGCTTTTAAAATCGTTTCAACGCCTTCTTTTTCTCCGGCTTCGTGGATTCCGGAGCCTCCGAAACCGATGACACTGATCTCCTCCGTGCCCTTCGGCAGTTTACGATATTCCATAAATAAACCCTCCTGTTATAGAAAAATTTTCATTTACTTTCATCCTACATCTTAAAGTCGGGTTTAAGTCAAGTTATTCACCGTCCCACTGATATTTTTTCAAATCCACATGATGGTTTTCTTTTAAAGAAACCCCTTCCCGGGCCAGGAGAAAGGCCTGCTCGGGCCAGCCGGGAACCAGTCGGCCCGCATGGTTCACTACCCGATGGCAGGGATATTTTCCATAATATTCTGCCATAGACAACACTTTTCCTACCAGTCTGGAATTTTTCTCCCTGCCAATCAGGCTGGCAATCTGCCCGTAGGTTGCCACCTTTCCTTCGGGAATTTCCTCCACCACCGAAAGGATCTCGTATATCAGATCTTCGTCCATAAGTTCCTCCTTAAATACAGAAAAAGCGGACGGCTGCCTTTGACCGGCCTGCACGTCCGCTTTGTTTCTTCTTATTATTTAAAATCTTTCTCGTACAGAATGACTCTATCGTCTTCGTCGTAGCGCTTGTGGGAAAGGATTCTTCCAAGCTTACGGATACCGGTGCGCTCAGAGCGCTGGATGGCGTCATCTACAATATCTCTTACGTCAGCAATGCATACCGGATGCTCCGGTGTCTGCATCTCACTGATCCGGTTATAAAGGGCCACCGTAGCAGAATCATCGATACGATAATCCTCATCATATGCATAGATCTTACCAAAGGTCACCAGCTCGTCATTCGTCATGATCGGAATGGAGATTTCAGAGGTAAATTTCTCTGCAAAGGTCGGATTCTTGTCGAAAAGCTCTTTCAGATAACTCTTCTCATCCTCCAGAATTACCAGAAGACCGTCTGTGCGGAACTCCATGGCCTTGGAAAGCTGTGCGATGGATTCCTCTGCCAGATCTCCGGCTTCCTCAATGATGAGAGTACCTCCGGCAATCTTTGCCACCGTGGATGGGATATCTTTCTTATTAAAATCCTCTGCATAGATCTTTGCGACTCTGGCAGCGCTGCTTCCCCGTCCCTGGCACAGAGCCTTGGCAAAACGGATACCCAGCGTCGTTCTTCCACTTCCGGGATCACCTGTGATCACCAGATTGCCGCTTCTTGACGTTTTATCCTTCTGAACCTTAATCAAAGATTCATTCAGTGCGAAAGCGATTTGCTCCTGAAGTCCCTGAATTGTGGAGAAATAAGAGAACATCTGCTGCTGGCTTAAGGTCAGGCTCTGATGAGGCCGGTATGCTGCCTGCTGGTAAGGATTCTGCCGGGCCGCTGCCTGCTCGGCATTTCTGCCTGCGCGCTCCATACGGATCACACCCTGGGCCTGATTTACATTGTTCTGGCGAGGCGGCTGCGGCTGGCCATTCATTGCGGCTGGCTGCGGCGCCATTCCCTGCATGGGCTGGCCAACGTTCGGCTGCTGTGGAGCCATTCCCTGCATGGGTTGACTGCCGTTCGGCTGCTGCGGTGCCATTCCCTGCATGGGCTGGCCTGCGTCCATCTGCTGCGGTGCCTGTCCCTGCACGGGTTGACCAGCATTCATCTGCTGCGGTGCCTGTCCCTGCATGGGCTGGCCTACATTCAGCTGCGGCTGTGTCTGTCTCTCGGTTGGCTGGCCTGCGCCATTGACCGGAGCCTGTGTCTGAGCCTTCATGACCAGCTGCTGCACCGGCATCTCCGCCTTCGGCCGGCTGACAGACTTCTCTGTCCTCGGCTGCTGCTGAGCTGCCACTTTAACCTTCTCTTCTTTATCACGGTCCACGCCTGCCCGGGCCGCCAGCTGTTCATTCAGCCCGGCTGCCTGCTGGGCCTCTGCCCGCATCTTTGCGGCCTGAGCCTCCAGTGCGGCAAAGCCGGAAGCTGCTGTTCCGCTATTCTGCATCTGAGGTCTCAGATTCGGATTCTCTGCGACCGTTTTTACCGGTTCCACCGGCTGCTCCGGCATCACAGGCATTTCCGGAATTTCTTTCTCTGGCTCTTCCTGCTCTGCTGTGGAAGCCGCCTCATCGGCGCCGCTCATAGATACCAGAATATCATCGATAGATTCCTTCGGCTGTTCCACCGATACGTCTGCCGCTCTGTCTTCAAAGAAAGACATATCATTTTTCGGCTCCACAATCTCCGCTTCAGTCTCTGCCGGATGGATGCCGGAAATAATCTCCCGCATGCTCTCTGCCAGCTCTTTCTGCAGCTGCTGTGCATCAAAAGCTGTATCCGGAGCTGCTGTAGTGTTCTCCTGCTGAAGAGTTTCTTTCACTGCATCTGTGGGCATCACTCTCGTCGTTCCGCCGGTGGCGTATCTCCAGGACTGATCCTGTACCGGTTCCAAAACCTCCTGCTCTGCGGCTGCCGTATGCTGGCTTACCGCCTGGGCGAGCTCCTTCTGGGTCTCAGAAATGATATTTTCCGTGATCGCATCCGTCTCATTGGAAGGCATTTTATCTACAATGATCTTTTCCAGCTCCGGAACGGCTGCCTCCACCCGCTCCTTAATGGGCATCATTTCATCTCTGTGGTCGTAAATCGCCTGCTGCACCGGTGTTAGGTCAGTCAGGGAACGTTTCAGCTCCAGAGCTTTGATCACATACTTGCCCTGACGGAACCAGAGAACCAGGTCATCACAGCTCTCGATACATTTCTGTTTTTCCCCTGCCTGATAGTAAAGTTTGGCAAGCTCATATCCCCACTGCTCCGTATACTCTGCTTCCTTATATTCTTCCAGAATGGAAATCTGATCTTCCAGAGAAGAACCTCTTCCCTTATAGATCTCATATTTAAGAATATAACGGGAAGTATCGTTGGGTGCGGCGTTTACAAACTCGCTGTAATACTCCACAGCCTCATCAAATTCCTTCATCTTGATGGCGACTTCCGTCAGGCGGAACAGAATTGTTCTCGTCGTCTGAGATCTCCGGTATGCACGAAGAAGAATTTCCTTGCTGTCCTCTAATCTATCATTTGCTTCATATATTTCACTGACCATGCAGAGAGTCCGGGTATTGCGAACACGCTTCCATTCCACGGTATCCGCCACCTTGACCGCTTCCTCATAGTTTCCGCTGGTGACTAATTTTTTAATCTCATCCAATTTGAGACTATATTCGTATTTATCCAATGTTTTCACCTCTTGACAGTTACCTTTTGGGTTACATAGATAGATACAGTGTACCATACCTCAAACTCCTTGTCAAAAGAAACGGCCCTGTTTTTCCCATAAAACTGCGAAAAACAGCCGCTATCGCTTTGCTTCGATAACGGCTGTTTAATGTTCTTCTGTCATATTCAGTTTTCTTTCTCTATATTTTTATTAATCGGAGGAAATATTCTTATATTTTGTAGTTTCCTGCTTTCTTATATTTAAGAAGGAATCTGTTAAAGCCTTCATCCTTTTGATAAAACTCAAAGTTTTCGATCATATTTTCCTGATATTCTCTTCGATACGATAATTTATATAAGTTCTCTCGATATATAAATCTTTACTTTCATATACCTTCAATTGTTATATAAGTTAATGTATTTTTTATCCGCTTGGAATAAAAACCTTTGAATGTCTTTGTGGTATTACTTCAATATGGTGACAAATCTTTTCGCTTTATCTCGGCTCCGGTTTATTTACTCTCCGATTATCTGGACTATATTCGATCTTTCCGGACTATTTATTATTGAGATAAAGGTCATTCATGCAGGAAACCTTTGCCATACCACATCCATATTGAATAGAATGATCGATCGGACTTCCCATTGGAACTGACCTCCCTTTATTTATTTCTACGAGTACCTCTAACAACTTGAGCTTCTCTTTCACTCCGGTTCCTTCAGCTTTCTCGTCACTGGAGGATGGTAAGTGTTTTTAGAAGTTCTTGTTTGTTGTTGACATTATAATAGCATGTCTTCTTTTATTTGTCAACACTATTTTTCATTTTTCTTTTAAAAATATGATTTTAGTTGTTCTATTCTTTTTAATTTTTATAATTTATAGAAATATTATGAAAATTCAGTTATTTTCACAGAGCTTCCGATAAGCGGACGGGCTCATTTTCCGGTGCACTTTGAACTGTTTGGTAAAATGAGACTGGTACTCATAACCCAGCCACTCCGCGATGTCCCGGATGGAGAGATCCGTTTTTTCCAGAAATTCGCAGGCCTTTTCCATCCGAAGCTCCGCGATCACCTGCTGAGGCGACCGGCCTGTGTGCTTCTGGAAGATCCGATAAACCTGGGAGGGGTCCAGGCGCATGCTGTTGGCCAGCTGGGCCACGGAAATCTGGCTGCGGATATTTCGCCGGATGTAATTCATGGCCTCCTCAAAGCGCGAGAACTGGCTGCTCTCGGTACTGAGGAAGCGTTCCTTCTGTTTTTCCTCCGCCAGCCGCGCCATGAAAAGATAAAACTGCCCCGTGATGTAGAGCACATTTTTTCCAGTCTGGCTTTCTTTATAGATGTTCTGGATGCAGTCCTCCAGAAACGTGTCCTTATCATAATGAAAGATCAGGTGCTCCCTATCCAGACCGGCTTCCTTCAGAATCTCCTCTGCTTTCTGCCCGAAAAAAGCGACCCAGCAGAGATCCCAGGGTTCCTTTTTGTCCGCCGTGTGAACAATGGTCTGACCCGGCAGGATCAGAAAGCCGTCGCCCTCTTTAAGATTGTACTTCGCTGTCTCCGTCTGGTAGGTCCCGCGGCCCCGGGTAACCCAGTGGATCAGATAATAATCCCTGGTGTCTTTCCCGTGGCTGTAGTTCGCCATCGTCGAAGAAAAACCGGAATGAAAGACAACGATATCGTCGTCGCAGTCCGGTTTCTCCGGATAAATATACTGATCGTGTACAAGCATAGAATCCTCTCCTTTTCTTTATCATAAACCCGCCGCCGGTGTTATACAAGATTTATATAAATCAATACACGCCTTGTTTATATCTTTTTTCTTTTCTTTCCGCGATAATGGACGCAAGCATTCCGTGAAAATATATAAATCAGGAGGTATTCTCATGCCTATTTTAAATTTTGAAAACCGACTTTTCGCCCTGGAGACCGCTCACATCAGCTATATTTTCGGCCTCTCCGAAAAGGGCTTCCTCGCAAACATCTACTGGGGTAAAAAAATCCCCCATGTGGAAGATTTTCTCGAAAATCCCTGTCCTTTTTCTGTGGTCAACCTCAGTGAGCCGCAGATTCTGAAGGAAGAATTTTCTGCTTTCGGGACCATGCATTTCAAGGAAACGGCCCTGAAAGTGACCTTTTCTGATCAGGTTCGGGATTTTCGCTACAGGTTAAGCGAGTGCCAGGTCGAGGACGAGCGGCTGGAGCTGATTCTTCAGGACGAATTCTATCCCTTCCGCATTCATCTTTTCTATGAGGTCTTCCCGGAGACGGACCTCATCCGGCGCTGGAGCTCCGCGGAAAATACCGGAAGTGAGCCCATTGTCATCGAGCGCTTCTGCTCCGCCCAGTTCGGCCTTCCCGGCACCGGTTACACCTCTCTCAACTACAATGGCCGCTGGGGCGCGGAATTTCTTGAGCAGTCCGATCCCGTGACCGTCGGAAAAAAGGTCTATGAAAGCCTTTACGGCCTCACGGCCCACACAGCCAATCCCGTTTTTCTTGTGCATAAAAACGCCACGGAAACCACCGGCGATGTTTATTATGGAGCCCTCTCCTACTCCGGCAATTTCAAAGTCACCGTGGAGGCCGTCAACGCCGGTTTCACCAACATTCTCATCGGCATGAACGACACGGATTTTTCCTGGAGGCTGAATGCAGGCGAGACTTTCAGCACCCCGGCGGTCTATGCGGGCTACTCAGACGGCGGTTTTGAAAAAATGACTCATACCCTTCATTCTTTTGCCCTGGAGCAGCTGATACCCCGGAAGCTGGCAGATAAGCCCCTTCCGGTTCTCTATAATTCCTGGTATTCCACCACTTTTTCTGTTCGCTGCAGCGAGCAGATCGAGCTGGCACGCCGGGCCGCCGCCATGGGCGTGGAGCTTTTCGTCGTGGACGACGGCTGGTTCATCGGAAGAAATGACGACACTGCAGGCCTTGGTGACTGGTATGTGGACCCGAAAAAATTCCCCAACAGCATGAATGAGCTCATCGACGAGGTGCACCGGCTGGGCATGAAATTCGGCCTCTGGATTGAGCCCGAGATGGTCAATCCGAAAAGCCGTCTTTTTTCAAAACATCCGGAATGGGTGCTCTCCTATCCCAACCGGGAGATCCTCATGGGCCGAAATCAGTATGAACTCGATATGGCAAACCCGGAGGTGGTGGATTATCTCATTCAGGTGCTGGATGAACTCCTCTCTGAGAACGCCATCGACTATATCAAATGGGACATGAACCGTTATCTCTCAGAGGCCGGTTCTCCCACCCGGGAGCCGCGTCAGTGGAAAGAACTTCATTTCCGCAGCACTGAAGGTGTCTACCGGCTCGCTGAGGAATTGAAAAAACGCCATCCGAAGGTGGAACTGGAGGCCTGCGCTTCCGGTGGAGGCCGGGTGGATTACGGCGCGCTGGAGCGTTTCGACGAGTACTGGCCCAGCGACAACACAGACCCTCTCGACCGGCTTTTCATCCAGGAAGCCTACAGCTATTTTTATCCCGTCAAATACATGCGGGCCTGGCTCACCGATGATTTTGGCATGGACCAGCGAAAAATCCCCCTGCATTTCAGCATGCACAGCTCCATGTGCGGGGCCCTTGGCATCGGTATCGACCTGAACTGGGCTTCCGATGAAAAACTCCAGGAGATTGCCGGATACATCGCAGACTATAAGAAAATCCGGAATACCGTCCAGTTCGGCGATCTCTACCGGCTTTCTTCCCTGAAAAACGCGCCCCTGCAGGCGGTTCAGTACGTTCTCGACGGCCAGTCCGCCCTCTTCCTCTTCCTGGATCACGAGCGCTTCGGCAAAACCTGGCACTCTGTCAAGCTTCGCGGCTTAAAGGAAAACGCCCTTTATGAATATGAGCTGGAGGGCAAAATTTTACGAAAAACCGGCGCTTATCTCATGCAGTTCGGCCTCTCTCTTCATATGAAAGGAGACTATGACAGCCACCTTATCATTTTCACAGAAAAGGAGGCTTAAGATGATTACAAAGACTCGCTGGAAAAATCTCGACGCCCTCTCTCTGGAAAATGACGCGCTGCGGGTGATCGTCCTCCCGGCTCTCGGCGGAAAGCTAGCCTCCGTTTTTCATAAAAAGAAAAATTTTGAGCTGGCTGCTCAGAATCAGGAAGCTTTTTACCACCTGCCTCATGTGGGGGAGGATTTTTCCAGATATGATGCTTCCGGCCTGGATGATGCCTTTCCGAGTATCGATCCCTGCGAGCCGGAAACTCTGGCCGCCATTCTGCCGCCGGAGCAGGTTCCTCACAGCGCCTATCCGGACCACGGAGAAATCTGGAGCAGTTCCATGAAAAACAGGACTTTGCCGAACCGGGTGATTCTCTCATTTACGAGTCCCCACTTTCCTTATTTTTATCAGAAGACCATCTCCCTCTCGGGCGAAAAACTTCTGCTGGAATATGAGATCCGAAATACCGGCGAAACGCCTTTTCCCTGCCTCTGGGCCTTTCACGGGCTGGTTCGCTATGAGGAAGATATGGAATTTTTCTACAGCAGCGACGTCCAGTCCTTTGAAAATGTGCTGGACTCCCCGGAATTAGGGCCGACAGGAGAGCATTTTTTCCTGGGGGATTCCCGTTATGATTTCACCCGTGTTCCGCCGAAGAGTTCCCGGACCATGGTGAAATATTATGTGGATCAGAAGGTGAAAAACGGTTTCTGCGGCTACCGCTACCCTTCTCAGGGCCTTCGTTGTACCTTCCGCTATGATCCGGAAAAACTACCCTATCTCGGCCTCTGGATCACTGCCGGCGGTTTCCGCGGAGACTACAATTGCGCTCTGGAGCCCGCCAATGGCTACTACGACAGCATCCCGAAAGCCGCCGAAAGCGGAAGCCTCTGTTTTCTGAAAAAAGAGGAGCCTTTTCATTTTTCCCTGGAGCTCGCTCTCACGGAAGAGTAAGTTTTCCCTTCCCATTCTCCGCTTTCCTGTGCTATACTAGTACAGTGAAAATTAAGTATCTGCTATATAAAAATCAGACAAGTCAATATGGCGGTTACTTAATATTCACTGTACTAGCTTCAGCATAAGCCGGGAAATCCGGCAACGGAAGGTGATGACATGCGTTTATTTGATGCCGTTTCTGCACTGAAACCACAGAAACATAAAAAAACCACAGTTTCCAGAATGACGACAATCTGGAGCCAGCAGATCGACCCGGGCAGTGTCCTGCCGGAATACCCCAGGCCGCAGTTTCGCCGGGAGAACTGGATCTGCCTTAATGGCCCCTGGGATTATACGTTTACAAAGAAGAGCAAACGGCCCGAGCGCCCGGACGGCCAGATCCTTGTGCCTTTTTCTCCGGAATGTCTCCGTTCCGGCGTGAGCCGCCAGCTTCGGCCGGGGGAATACCTCTGGTATTTCCGTTTCGTCTATCTGAACGCTGTCCCGGAAAACCAGAGGCTTCTGCTCCATTTCGGAGCTGTGGATCAGCGATGCAGTGTCTGGTGGAACGGCCACCTTCTCGGAAAAAATGAAAACGGCTATCTCTCCTTTTCCTTCGATGTGACGGATTATCTTCAAGAGGGAAACAACACGCTCTGGGTGCGGGTTCAGGATGACTCGGACAGCGGCAGCCAGAGCCGGGGCAAGCAGAGCTTCAAGCCTCACGGCATGTTTTACACTGCCCAGAGCGGAATCTGGCAGACAGTCTGGATGGAATGGGTGCCGGAAAACCGTATCGAGAGCTTAAAGATCACGCCCCTTTACGATGAGATTTCGGTCCGGCTGGAGATCACGCTGACCCAGCCCCAGAACATGGAGATCCGCATGCTCTGGAACCGGGACTCCTACTGCCATTATGTGGAAAAAGAGGACTTTCCCACTGGTCAGAGCAAATTTGTCCGGGATATTCCTCTGCCGGATTTTCGCCCCTGGAGTCCGGAGGATCCCTTCCTTTATGAAGTGCAGATCATCACCGAAACCGACACGGTCCACAGCTATTTCGCCATGCGGAAATTTTCCCTGGGACTGGACGAGAAACAGCAGCCGAAGCTTTTTCTCAACAATCAGCCCTACTTTTTCAACGGGGTTCTGGACCAGGGCTACTGGCCTGAGAGCCTCTATACAGCTCCCAGCGATGAGGCCATGATCTTCGATATCCGCTCCATGAAGGACCTGGGTTTCAATATGATCCGGAAACATGTGAAGGTGGAACCCCTGCGCTGGTACTATCACTGCGACCGCCTGGGAATGGTGGTCTGGCAGGACATGGTCAACGGCGGCGGAAAACCGTTCCTTCCTCTGGTCTGCTACCTGCCGAATCTTTTTCCGCCTGTGACTACCCGGATTCGTGATAACCTCTACTGGTTCTTTTCTCGGACTTCCAAGAAGACCCGCCGGAAATGGGAGCAGGAGGCCATGAATCTCATCGATCACCTCTACAACGTTCCCTGCATCGGTCTCTGGGTGCTTTTCAACGAGGGTTGGGGCCAATTCGATTCCCTGCGCCTGACGGAAAAAATCCACCTCGCAGACCCCGGCCGCCTCGTGGATCATGCCAGCGGCTGGTTCGACCAGGGCGGCGGCGATGTGAAAAGCGTACATAACTATTTCCGGCCCCTGCGGGTGCGGACAGAGCAGCGCCCCTTCATCCTCTCGGAATACGGCGGCTACTCCTGCCCCGTGGACGGCCATCTCTACTCCACAAAATTCTTCGGCTATCACACCTACAAGGACACAGCGGAATTTACCGCCGCCTGGCAGGCCCTCCAGAAAAAGATCCAGGAACTCCAGGATAAAGGCCTCGCAGGAGCCGTGTATACACAATTGTCCGACGTGGAGGAAGAGACGAATGGTTTGTATACATATGACCGGAAGGTTTGTAAGGTGGAGAGGAAATTGTAAGGCCTTCCCGCGAACAAAAAATTTTCATTAAAAAAGACCCGATAAGGAATTTGCTCGCTTATCGGGTCTTCTTTGTTTTCTTTATTCTTCGGAAGCTGTCTCCGTTTCACTTTCTGTCTCAGTTTCCGGGTTGATCACGTCTTCGTAGTAGCTGATGATCTTCTGGACATCCATTTTGCTGATTCGGGCCGGGAGATTCTGGTCGGAGAGGACGTCGTAGAGTCCGTCGTCTGCCAGATAGAACTCGGTGGTCAGTTTGGTGCCGTCAACTTTGGTGAATACCAGTTTGAAGTCCGGATCACCGCTGACTTCCGGTGCCTCGCTGGTACGTTTCTGGGCCTGCAGGCCGATGAGGTTATTGTAGAACAGGCGGAACGGGGTGGAATCCACTTCCTCGCCGTCTACCAGATAATGGTAAACGGTCCGCATCTGCTGCTCGCTCTCCGTCTCAGTTTCGGTTTCCGCCTCGCTTTCGCTCTCCGTCTCGGTCTCTGCATCATCCAGAGCACCTGCGCTGATCTTGATGGTGTCAGCTTCGGTTTCTTCCTCTGTGGAGGCTTCTGTCTCTACCGGAGCCTCTTCACTTTCCACAGTGAGAGTCTTGGTCTCGCCCTGGTAGGTGACTTCCAGGCTTTTCATGTTGGTCATGGGCACATCGTTCAGATACATGCTCACATAATCCAGAACGTCCACATTCAGGAGTTTATCCAGGGTGGATTCGGACATCGTGTAAACGCCGTTGTTATCTGCCAGTTTCACATAGTAGTCGCCGTCGTCGTTGGTGTTTCCGATGAGAAGAGTGGTGGTCACTTCGATGGTCTTCGGCTCCTCGGTCTCGGTTTCAGTTTCGGATTCTGTCTCGGTGGCTGCCTCGGTAGTCTCTTCCTCTGATACGGCCTCCGTCGTTGCTTCCTCAGTAGCTGTCTCAGATACAGCCTCCGTCGTGGTCTCCTCAGAACCGGTCTCTGTCTCAGATGCGCTCTCGCTCTCAGATACCATTTCCGTCTCGGTAGCAGCCTCAGTTTCCTCTTCGGTCTCTGCCTCTGTCTCCTCAGTCACAATCGTAACGGTCTCCGTCGGTTTATCCAGGCCATACTGGGCCAGATCGTCACCTTTGTAGTCGATGAATTTTTTGTAAGTCAGGCTGGATACCGCATTGGTAAGGTCACTGGCTGCTGTAGCTCCGGCGGTCTCTTCATTGCCGTCCTGATCTTTCACGCTCCAGCTGGTTCCGCTCTCATCGGAGCTGAACTCTACGGTGCCGTCCTCTTTTTCCACCTTAATGTCACGGATATTGGTGGACTCAAGGGTCGGGAAGGAATCTGCTTTTGCCACATCATAGGGCTGCATGTTAAAAGCGTTGACGCTGCTGCTCGGCATGGTGTAAACATCTGCGCCGTCGTCTACTTTTACATAGAAATCATTGTTACTGCTGTTCTGATTACCGATGTAAAGAGTAAATGTGCTTCCGTCTGTTTTCAGAACCGTCACTTCCTGCTGCGGCTTATCCAGACCATACTCAGAAAGATCCTCCGGGCTTTCCAGTACCCGGTCAACGGTAAGGGTAGTCAGACAATTCATTTTCGTATTGACCGCACTCTCATCCAGCGGGAAATCCGGGTCCTCCTCGTAAGTCCAGGTGTCGTCGTTTTTCACATAGGTCATGGTTACGTCGCCGTTTTTTACAGTAACCTTGGAGATCTCATCCTCCGTAACAGATACCGGCAGAGAACTTTCCTCGGTCTCCTCCGTCTCTGCTTCCTGATCTGATTTCTTCTGCTGAAGATCGATCACAAAATAAAGAACCAGAAGAACGATCAGGATCAGGACTGCAAAAAGCAGTCCCTTTCCTTTTTTCTTTTTTTTCGCTGTCATTATCTCTTTCTCCTCTTAAACCAGATGCCGCCTCCGATAACCAGGCAGAGAACCGGCAGAAGTCCGATTGTTACCATACCCCACATCCGGGCAGATGCTGCTGTCACAGTCAGATAAGAAATCTGTGTGCTCTTGCTCGGGATAGAAACGCTCTGTTCCTGATCGCACATCCAGCTTACGGAATTGGCCAGAAGTTTCACGTTGTTTCCGGAAACCATGGCATCTACCTGCTGGCTGAACAGGTTTGCGCTGGTCAGATAAACAAGCTTGGTCTCTCCGTTATCCACGGACTCGGTAACTGCAACGCCCACATCGAAAGGTCCCTCTGCGTCGCCGTCCTCTTTTTCCAGAGTGCCGTTTATATTGGTCTTTACATAAGCAGAATCAGAGGTGGTAAGAAGACTCTCGATGGTGACGGTATCTCTCCTGTCCTCAAGCTTCTCCACGGCCTGAGCCACCGGCATCAGAACGTAGGAGTTTGATTTTGCCAGCTCTCCCAAAGCGTCGGCGCTTCCGATATTCGGAACCAGATAGGTCGGGTTTCCGGAAATGTAATGCTGGCCGTCTGCCTCCAGGACAACGCCTGCCATGGTGCCGATGCCGTAGTTATTCAGAACCTTCTGAAGATTCGGCATCTCTTTGTCGCTGTAGCTGGTGATAATAATGGCTTTGCCGCCATTTTCCATGTAGGTGATCAGTTTGTCTGCTTCCTCTTCACTGAGGTCATTCTGCGGGGAGAAAAGCATGACGCTGTCTGCATCGTCGGGAACGCTCTCCTCGGTGAGGAGGTTCAGATCCTTCATCTCGATGTTTTCTTTCTCAATGGCAGATTTCATATCATCGGTCATTGTTGCCTCTTCGTGACCGGTGATTGTATACATAACCGGCAGTGAGTCTGTTGTTACATAGGAAATGGCGCTTGTAACCTGACCCTCGCCGTCGAAGCCTGTGGTCTCATACTGATAAGTCTGATAATTGATCGTGGACTCAAACATATCCGCATAGGGAATGACCTTGCTGCGGTTCTCGCCTACAACGATCAGGGAATTGCTTGCCAGATCGTCATCGGTATATTCAGATACAAAGTTCGGGTGAAGTACCGGGTCCATAGTCTCCACTTTTACATGGGAGGAAAGACCCTCGTAACGCTCCAGAAGTTTCTGAATCGTCTCGTTTTCACTTCCGCTCTCAGCGATCTGATAAATCGTCACATCCTGATCCAGGTTGCTCACCAGCTCTTTTGTGGTGTCGCCGATGGTGGAAAGCTTTGTCTGGCTTAAATCTACGTTTCTGTACTGGGCCGGAAGTTTTCCGACTACCAGGTTAAATACCACTGCGATGGCCAGTACAACCACGCTGATTCCCAGGCTGTAGGAACCTTTGCGGATGTTTTTGCTGCTCCATTTCGGCAGGATATTTTTTATATTGGGCTTTTTGATACTTGGCTTTTTCATGATCTGTCTCCTCCCTTTAGCTCCATCTTCTCTTCTGGATGGACTGCACCGTGAAAAACAGAAACAGGCCGATGACCGTGAGATAATAAACCACGTTGGAAACATCCAGAATTCCGTTTGTAAAATCATCAAAATGGCTGCTCAGGTCAAAAACACTTAAAATTTTCTGTATCGCACCTTCCAGAAGTGTGGATTTCAGAAAATAAATCGCTGCCAGAACTCCCTCACCAACGATGCCGATAATCACAGCCAGGAAGGTATTTTTTACAACAGAATAAATGACAACTGCCACACCAAGGATCAGTACCGCGATAATCATGAAAGAGGTAGCTGCGGTCTGGCTTAAAATGCTGGTCAGGCTGTTCATCATGTAGCAGATAAACAGAGCGCCGAAGGTGATAACTGCCGCAATGACCGGGCTCTCTGTCAGGGAGGACAGGAAAAGACCAATCGCGATGTTAGAGCAGCCCAGGAGGAAAAATCCCAGGATTGCCGTGTAGGACATCGGCATGGAAACATCACCGTAAGCTCTCATGATCAGCGGATACAGGCAGATAATCAGTACCGGAATAGCAAAAATGGCAACCATTCCGAGGAATTTTCCAACCACGATGTCAGTCACAGACAGAGGAGAAGTCAGAAGCAGCTGGTCTGTTTTCTGACGCTGCTCTTCTGCCAGAGCTCTCATAGTCAGGATCGGCGTTACGATCAGGAAAATAAAGTTTACTGCGGAAAGCGTATAACCGAAAATAGGATAAGCCATATTCATATGATACGCGGTGAAATAAATGCCTGTCACCAGAAGCATAAATGCGATAAATACATAGCCGGACATGGAAGTCAGATATGCCCGAATCTCTTTTTTACAAATGGTACTCATTCTTGACCACCCTCCCTGTTATCTTCTTCCTGTGTTTCCGGTTCTTCGGAAGCATCGTCGTCCATCAGGCTCTGAATGGCCTCTGCGTCGCTGGAAGCTCCGGTATTATTCGCTGCCTCGTTATCCTGGGAAGTCAGCTCAAGGAAGATATCCTCCAGAGAAACATGGGTATTTTCCATACGAAGGATCGGACACTGGTTCTCCGCGCAGGCGTAGAAAATCTTTTCCCGGATGTCCTCGTTTCCTTCGGTTTTCACATTGACCTGAACCAGGCCGTTTTCGTTTGAGGTGAAGTTCTTCTCGGCAATCTCCGGAATGGCATTCAGCATTCCCTCAACCTCAGTCCGGCTGCCCTTGATGGTGAGCTCCAGAGTATTTTCACCCTCCATCAGTTTTGCCAGGTTCTCCGGGGTATCGCTGGCTACCAGATGACCATGGGAAATGATCATGACGTAATCGCAGACAGCACTTACCTCAGAAAGAATATGGGAACTTAAAATAACCGTATGTTTTTTGCTCAGGCTCTTGATCAGGTCACGGATCTCTATGATCTGTTTCGGGTCCAGGCCTACCGTCGGCTCATCCAGAATGATAACCTCCGGATATCCCATCAATGCCTGGGCCAGACCGGTTCTCTGTTTATAACCTTTTGACAGGTTCTTGATCAGACGGTCTTTCATATGGGTCAGCTGAACGGTATCCATGATGTCGGCGATCATGTTCTCCCTGTCTTTTTTCGGTACCTTTTTCAGCTCAGCTGCCAGTCTCAGGTACTCGATGACTGTCATATCCATGTAAAGAGGCGGCTGCTCCGGCAGATAACCGATGTCTTTCTTTGCCTCCTCCGGCTCCTCCAGAATGTCATGGCCGTTGATCACTACCGTTCCTTCTGTGGATGCAATGTAGCCGGTGATCATATTCATGGTTGTAGATTTTCCTGCTCCGTTGGGGCCCAGGAAACCATAGATCTGACCTTCTTCCACCTGAAAGCTCAGATGGTCTACCGCTGTATGATCTCCATACCTTTTCGTCAGATTCTTAACTTCTATCACGGTTCTTCCTCCTTTTTTTGCCTGTCCAGTGCTCGTGCGCCGGACTCCAGCACAAATATATTCTAAAATAAGAAAACTTTGTGTTCATTTGGGGGAAAGATTGTGATTTTTTTTTGATAACTTTTTGAAAATTGTGTGAACGCGGGACACAAAAAAGCCCCCGGCCATGAACCTCTCTCATGCCGGGGGACAATTTCTCATTTTCTCTTATTTTCTGTTGTAATTGATCAGGCAGCCTTTGAGGATGATCTCGCGCTCGTCATCGGTGAGCTCGTCCATTTTCAGGGTGATCTCTTTCAGGCCGTCGCCTGCAACGTAGCAGGTGAACTCGCCGGCTTTGTTCTCGATGGCTTCGCGGATGCCCGGAAGGAAGAGGTAATCGCCGTTCTTGAAAGGAAGCTCGCCCTCGTCGATGAGGAAGGGAAGCATACCCCAGTTGATCAGGTTGGAGCGGTAACGTTTGGTAGCGTACTCGTTGGCGATGTTTGCCCAGCCACCCAGAACCTTCTGGCAGGAAGCCGCCTGCTCTCTGGCGGAACCGTCGCCGGGTTTTACAGCGAAAATGGTGGAACCAACGCCCACGTTTGTCTTATCTACATCCGTATATTTCTCATGGATGGCCTTGAATACCGGTTTGAGCTCCGGAAGAGCTTCGCCCGGACAGTTTCCTGCCTCGATGGCCTTCTGTGCGGCCTGTACCTCTTTTGCCCGGCCAACATAAGCCGGATCTTTTCTGGAGAGAGTGAACTCTGCCAGGCCCAGCGGGTTGGAACGATAGGAAGAAGTCTCTCCGGAGGGGATCAGCTCATCGGTGGTCGTTACCGGATCGTGGATCTCAGATACCACTTTCAGGATCATATTTTCCGGAAGAGCGGACATTTTCGGCCAGTCCTTGATGTTCGGGCCAAAATGGATCTCCTCATTCGGGTCTGCTACGCCGTGGCTGTCGAAGACGCGGTTCGCATAGATATTGCTGTCGAAATGATAGGTCGGTCCGGTGTATTCCACATCCAGATCGGTGGCTGCTGTCAGATAACCTTTGTTTGCTGCTGTTGCTGCGATGGAACGGGCATCCATAAGAGCCACGGAAGCAATCTGACCATTCTGAAGCTTACTTCCCTCACGGTTCGGGAAGTTTCTGGTAGAGTGACGAATGCTGAAAGCATTGTTGGCCGGTGTGTCGCCTGCGCCGAAGCAGGGACCGCAGAAGGCCGTCTTCACGATAGCGCCGGTCTCCATAAGCTCTGCCAGTCTGCCGTTTCTGGCAAGCTCCATGTAAATCGGGGTGCTGGCCGGATAAACACTCAAAGTAAACTCGTCACAGCCGATGCTGCGGCCTTTCAGAATATCTGCTGCCGCGCAGATATTTTCAAAGCCGCCGCCTGCACAGCCTGCAATGATTCCCTGATCCACAT
>ENA-OROU01000601-OROU01000601.1-human-gut-metagenome-genome-assembly--contig:-NODE-601-length-37591-cov-13.015345_pt1 | contig 37591 bp, 30 predicted proteins | sample MGYA00242131_ERZ509054 | MGnify/ENA primary metagenome ERZ509054 (study PRJEB26280, sample SAMEA2338749) | human gut metagenome | biome: human gut; feature: human-associated habitat; material: faeces... | reverse complement strand
TGTACTCCTTGATATCCTTTGCACCTACCGAAGCAAAAATGGCTTCTCTTCGCCTCAGCTCATGCTCCAGCGATTGAAAACATCTGTCAATCCCACTGCCAACATCCGTAATAATTCCACAAACATGTGGAAGCTTTTCAAGCGATGTTGCCGTACTTCCGCCTTTATAATCAATCACTACAAACGAAACATCCTCCGGATGATAATTACATGCAATAGATAAAAGCCATGAAATAAGCAGTTCACTCTTTCCCGATCCTGTCATACCTGCGACAAGGCCATGAGAACAGTGTCTGTGAAGAGATAATGAAAACAGCTTGCCGCCTTCACCTTCCCCTAACGGCGCAGTGATATTCACAGCGCTATCATTCTTTTTCCATCTTTCCAGCACGTTCAGGTCGCGTACCTTGTTTGTATCCATGCATTGCAGGAAGGTAAGCGAAACCGGGATCTGTCCCTTGACAGCATCTTCAACCTCGATAGCCGACATCTGTCTGCAAAACGCATCAAACTTTCTCTGTGGAATCGGCTGATCCATGGTAAACCACATTTTCTCATCTGCTCTGTATTTATAAAAAGCGGTGGCCGTTCTGTCATCATACGGATCATCCACATTTACAATATACTGGCAGAAATTCGGCAGATAATACTGTTCATCATATAAAAAGATTGTTGATATCCCCATAGCAGGATCATTTTCGGAAAGCATTGATAAAAAGCACTCCGTTTTTTTTCTGGAAGCGAAAAGAAAAATATAATGCGGAATCGGACTCGTCCCATTTTTCCACTTCGCCTGAAAATCCGGATCCTTTCGTTCCGCAATGATACTGTTTACTTTCTCACGGAATTTAGCATAAGAATCTACATATCCTTTTTCACTATTCAGCGAAAGACTTGCAAGAGATTCTTCTGTAAGCGGATCAAAATTCAAATATCTGGTCTGCAATTCATCGTCCCAGATATGAGGAAGCCAGCGCAACGATTTCCATTCTTCCTCTTCTTCCGGATCAAAAACGCCTACAATACGAACATCTCTGAAAAAGTGCAATGTAGAAAGCGAAACCAGTATATTCTTTAATAAGTCTGTCACCTTGCCCCTGTTTCCGATCACACCTACAGAACTATACTTTAAAAGATCCAGTCTGGCAGGGACATCATCTACCAAATGAGTCTCCTGTATAATACGGTCTGTCAGCTCCTCCAGTTCATCCCTTTCCATATGGAAATCGTTGACATCTGTAGGCGGCTTTACATCTACACAAAGAGGGGCATACCCGGCGCCCATTCTGACCTGCAGGAAATCAGAGTCTGTCGCTGTTCTCTCCCATAAAGAAGTCGACATCTTATTCAGAATTGTTTCGCATATTTCCGGCGAAGGATTCTCCTGGTTTATGATTTCCTTTTGTTTTTTTCCGATAGCATGAATATGCGCTTTTTCTCCTGCAATATAGTCCGCATATTTCTGGAAACGTTCTTCCTCTTCGACCATAAGCATCTTACGCGCTTTTTTATTGCTATTTCCAATCAGGCTTCCAACAGGGGAAATCATCATTGCTGCACGCATAGCAAGCATAGCAGGAGAAAAACTCGACATTGCAAGCGAAGCTCCCGCCATGGCGCCACTACTTAAAAGTGGCAAAAAGTTGGCTTTCCTGATAGAAAATCTTTGTGGTTTATTAGGTAAATGCGACAATCTCACCTCATCCACAGGCAAGGATTCTCTGATTCTCGGCGAACGATGGTATAACGGATACCCTTTCTGCATAGAAACAATATTCGTCGCCATCCCCGGATGATTTATCTCTTTCTGATATTTGAGTTCCGGTGTTTCATGAAGATTATAAAAATATAAAGTGTTCTCTTTGCAAATAATACGCAAATCACAAATATCAATTTCATCACCGGATTTCAGCATTGCCTTTTTAAGGGGACTTCCATTCAGATAAGTGCCATATTTACTTCCTAAATCCTCTATTCGTATTTTTCCTCTTTCAGATGTAATGAGCAGGTGATTTCTGCTCACATAAGAATCATTTAACACAATATCATTTTTTTTAGATCTTCCGATATGAATCTGACACTCATAAGGAATAGGATATGATTCTGAATATTCTCCAGTATCCCTGGTAAACCTTACTTCTATTTTCGGAAATTCACAAATATTAACTAACTTAGCTTCTTCTTTCATTTCCTTTACTGACAAAGGGATTTTTTTTGCATTCAACTTCAGGATTTGTTTTTTTGCATGAAAACAGATCCCAAGTTGCCCGTCTACGCCAAGCTCTGACATCGGAAATGCATCTTTTTCACCAGATCCAATGGTATATTTTGTTCCTTCTTCAATATTCACCCGATATAAATGCTTTTCAGTGAAAATTGTAACTACATAACTCATACTGTTCCTCTGATTCCTTCCTCTAAACAAATGGTTTCCGACATCTTTTATATCAGATTCAACAGAACCTCCAGCCTCCTGTTTTTTGCAAACGCCGGTGTTCCGTCTTTCTTCATAATTTGCCAGACCATGGTATAGATACCTTCTATCGGTGGCGTTGCGAATTCCACTTTGACAGAGATTTTTTCCCCCGGCATAACATGCGCTTTAAGTGGTACGCATAATTCCTTTTTCACGTAAGAAAAGTTATCTCCGTTGATACACTCCAAATAATACTCATTCCAAATAGTCATTCCTGTATTTTGAATAATCCAGGTGTGAGAATACAAATTCCCTGCAATAATCGGGGCAGAAAGTCGAGGTATTTCTTCTATTACATTATAATTTTCACCCCGGATTGCTTTATCCTCTTCAAAATCCATTACCATGAAATGCAATCCTATTCCCAATTTATCCGGGAAAACAATCTTTCCTTTGCTATCCTTCATTTTCCAGTTCATGACATAAGTTCCCGGTTTGTCCGGTGCATAAAATGATACACTTGGAGACACTTTATCTCCCGGGTAAACAAATTTCGGAATCCGAAGAATTCTGTTTTTTTCATCTAATTCCATCATAGACTGATTACATTCATAATATCGATTCTCCCATAGAGTATCTCCTACATTTTTGATTACCCATGTATGATTTATTTTTTCTCCCGGCGATACAATGCTCATATCCGGTGGATATTCATATTGAAATAATGCAGCATCTTTTATTGCTACACCATTACTCTCCTCTTCTCCCTTAAGTTGCGCACTCTGTTCTTGATTATACAAATACTGTACGTAAATCTGATTAATTTCTTCCGGTAAAATAGCCAGTAGAACATAAAACGTCAGTACATTCCCCCATTTTGTTTTCAACTGATTTGTCTCGTCATCAAACAAATATGATCTAAGCTTCCTCGAAATCTCGATTCCTTCTTTCTCTACAATCCGTAAAAAACTTTCATTCATAACCTTTTCGGAAATCTGACCACTCAAAAGCTCATTCGCTTTTCCTTCTATCCTCGAGATAGTCCATGGTTGTTCAAATAAAAATGTGCGTAATGATGCAATATATCGGGTTTCTCCTTTACAATTCGAAAAAAATCTGCTTCTTCGTGCTTTATCATTCCAGATTTTAAAATTGATCCATCGTATTTCCATTGGAAGAAGTTCTTCAAAAAAATCTTTTTTCGAACGGTATTTTGGGGGAACATTCCACACAGATGGATTTTCTTTACATTTGCCCGGATAAAAAATCTCATAAACTTCTTTTAAATTCATTCCGGCTGTCCCTCCTTTATTCAAGCATCATTATTTTTCAACAAATATGTTGAATATGCATATTTATTTTAACATTATAAGGTTGTATTTACATTGATTTTTGGGTTGTAAATTTTTCCAAAAAAATTCCTACAAACTGCTTAATTTCACAGTTCGTAGGAATTTCGTCTTTTATCTTTTTTTCATTGACTCTCGAGTGCGCTTCTATGATATGATGATACTATGGTCAAAAGTATAACAATTATTATTTCTTTACTTCCGGACTTCTTCCATACTTGCTTTACGGAAAAATTCCGCGAATATCAAATCATTACAAAGGAGATTTTTATCATGAGAGAAACTATTTTGGGCAATCATCTGCAAAAAATTCCTTCCATTGCAGTCGGATGCATGCGACTTTCTGAAAAATCGAAGGAGGAAATGAACCATTTCATTCACTCTGCATTGGAACAGGGCGCATATTTCTTCGATCATGCGGATATCTATGGCGGCGGTATGAGCGAGACTGTGTTCGGCGAAGCCTTTGCCGGCGATCCATCCCTGAAACGGGAAGATATTTACCTGCAGTCAAAATGCGGCATCCGGCAAGGTTGTTATGATCTCTCAAAAGAGCACATTTTGAAATCCGTCGATGGTATTTTAAAACGGCTTCAGACAGATTATCTCGATCTTCTGCTGCTTCACCGTCCGGATGCACTCGTAGAACCGGAAGAGGTTGCTGCCGCATTTGATGTTCTGTTTGAGAGCGGAAAGGTCCGCCATTTTGGTGTTTCAAACCACAAACCGATGCAGATTGCACTACTGCAGAAGTATGTCTGCCAACCGCTCGTTGTCAACCAGGTTCAATTCAGCATTCCGGTTTCCAATCTTGTTGCAAATGGCATGGAAGTCAATATGGAAACCCCCGGTTCAATTGACCACGACGGAAGTCTGCTCGACTACTGCCGCCTCCATGATATCACCCTCCAGGCCTGGTCACCATTTCAGATGCCGGCATGGAAAGGATGCTTTCTCGGAAGTGACGAATACCCGGAGCTGAATCAAAAGCTTCATGTACTGGCTGAAAAATATAATGTCAGCGACACTACCATTGCGGCTGCGTGGATTTTACGTCACCCGGCAAATATGCAAATCATTACCGGAACTGCAAGCGAAAGCCGCCTGAAAGAAATTATCGCAGCATGTGAGATAACACTGACTCGCGAAGAATGGTATGAGCTGTACCTGGCTGCAGGTCATCCGCTTCCATAAGGATTTTCGGCATTATATTTCTGATTTCATATTCTTGCTGACTTATGCTATTACCCGCACCGTTGGTGCGGGTAATTCTATTTCCGGAATAAACAGACAGTTAGCAAACTGAAGCTGCTTTATCAGTTGGCCACGATTTTCTAAGTGCCACATAGGAAATCGCAAAATTGGCAAACCAGCCAGCCGGTACAGCAAGCCAGACAAATTCGATACCAAAACGAGGTGCAAAAATCAAAGCAACTGTCAGGCGGATTGCAAGGTTTACCATATTGGCGACGAGAAACGGGCGCATAACACCAAGTCCACGGAGTACTCCATCTGTTGCCATCTTGATACCCATAAAAATGAAAAAGTAACCAAGCCATCTCATATAATCCCCGGACACCTGATATGCCAGGGCAGTTCCGTCTTTCCCCAGGAATAACGAGGAAATCTGGGTATGCAACATTTCAATGACTATAAAAGCAAGAACTGCAAAACATAAATCCAACACCAGTGCCGCATGATATCCTTTTTTGATACGTTCCATTTTCTTTGCGCCAAAATTCTGGGAAACATACGGTGAAACTGCATTTCCAATGGATACAAAGATCAGTGAAAAAACGTTCTCTACCCGCATCGTTGCCGAATAACCGGCAAGTGCCTGTGTACCGAATGGATTTACAACTGCCTGTACGATCATCATGCCAATTGACACTGTAGACTGCTGAAGAACAGATGGCACAGCGATCCGAAGCATGGAATGCAATTCCTTCCCATCAAACCAGTCAAAATGACTTTTATATCGACGCATCCGGCTAAAGAAAATCAAAAGTGAAAACACTGCCGAAATCCCCTGCGCAATGAGGGTTGCAAGAGCTGCACCAAATACCCCCAAACCAAGTCCGGCCACCATCCAGAGATCCATAAAAATATTCAAAATAGAAGAAAATATCAACAGTCCCAATGGAATCTTTGATTCACCGATCGAGGTAAACATCGTTGAAAGGATGTTATACATAAACAGAAACGGAAATCCCACAAAATAAACACGAAGGTACAGTACTGCTTCATCCAGTATATCAGCAGGTGTCTGTAATAAACTCATCATCGAATGGGAAAAACAAAAGCCAAATATACCCAGAAGTACGCTTAGAATCAGGAAGCTGATCAATGATGTTGACACGATTGTTTTCATTTTACTATAATCTCTGGCTCCAAAATAACGGCTCACGAGCACTCCTGCACCTACACCGGCACCCAATGCTATACAAATGAAGACATTCGTAAGTGCAGCGCAGGCACCGACTGCCGCCAGTGCAGACGAACCAACAAACTGACCTACGATAATAGAATCAGCCATATTATATACTTGTTGAAAAAAGCTGCCTAAAATCATAGGCATTGCAAAAACAGTTAATGCTTTAAGAGGCGCATCTGTAATTAAATATTCATCTTTTGACATTCTCCAGTTTCTCCTACTGTTTATTTTTTTCGTACTTCCTCAATTCCTCCAGTGCCTCTCCACCCATAGGATACAAAGTCACAATATTAAAAATCGTCATAAGTCCGATTCCCACATCGCCAAGATCCCATACAATATGATAAGCCGCAATTCCTCCGATAAAGAGCATCACAAGTGCGAGGATTTTATATGCTGTCTGCCAGCACCACTTATCCCCTAAAAGATATGCCACATTTCCTCTTGCATAAAACAGGATTCCAAGAAACGTTGAAAAGCTGAAAAGGAACAACGTAACCGCAATAAAGATCACGCCAAATTTACCGAGATGATAATTCATTGCTGTCTGCAAAAGCTCCATTCCTTCCAGTCCTGCTATCATCTTTTCCGGCACAAGAAGCATGATCATCGCCGTACAGCTGCAGATCACAATTGTATCTATAAATACACCCAATGCCTGTATAAATCCTGCTTTTACAGGCGTATCACATTCTGCAGCCGCAGCTGCGCATGGTGCTGATCCCGAACCCGCTTCGTTGGAAAATAACCCTCTTTTTACACCATTCATAAGAACTGCTCCGAACCCTCCGGCTGCTGCCTGACGGATCCCAAACGCTTCCTGGATAATCCGCTCAAATACACCCGGAAGGCTTCGGATATTCAACAAGATAATGACTATCGTAATCACAAAATAGCAGACTGCCATGATTGGAACCAGAATATCCAACACCTTTACTGTGGCATTTTTTCGCAGTACGATCACTGCCGCAACGGCTACCAGAATCACCGTCGTTAAAATTGGCGGAATCCCAAACGCATTTTCAAAAGAAGATGCAACCGAATTACTGATCACCTGACTGATCCCGGCCCAGCAGATAAGCCCTGAGATTGCAAAGAGCACCGCAATACAGACATGTTTCTTTGTCTTTCCTGTCCGTCTCTCTACATAATGATGCATATAATATGCCGGACCTCCGCGGTAGCCTCCGTAAAGCGGATCTTTCTCTTTATAAAGCTGTGCAAGCGTTGCCTCGATAAATGCGGTTGAAGAACCGATGACTGCTGTGATCCACATCCAGAATACCGCACCGGCACCGCCTGCGGAAACGGCAGCGACTACTCCAACCAGATTTCCCATTCCGACTCTCGTTGCAGTTGAGACGATCAGTGTCTGAAAGGTCGACAGACTGCCATCTTCCTTCTTTTTCCCGGTAAGCGTGCGAACCATATCTCCAAAAAGACGAACCGGCAAAAATCTTGTTCTGATCGTAAAATAGATTCCTGTGGGAATCAGTAAAATAATAAGCAGTGACACACCAAAAGAGGAACCTCCCGGAAGTGGTATCCTTAAAAGATCTCCCCATAAAAATTGGTATACTGCCTGAATCCATGTAGTTAGCATTTCTCTTGTTTCCTTTTCTTTAAATTATTGTTCTTGTTTATCTTATCACAAAGCTATTCTTTAAAATACCAAAAACACGGAAATATTCCGTGTTTTTTGTATTTACATCCTCTTTTTAGATTATTCTCCCCAGCGAAGTCCTTTTCCGGCTTCTACTGCCTTATCATAAATCACCTTTGCTGCCACCAAATCCTGCGCAGCAACTCCTACGGTTTCATATACGATAATTTCTTCGTCATTTTCACGTCCTTTGATCTTTCCATTGATCACATCTCCAAGACTTCCAAGCACATCCTCTTCTGTAATGATTCCCTCTGCAATCGGAATCAGAAGATCCCCCGTCTCTGAAAGCGCCGCCTCTTTTGAATCACAGATAATCTTAGATGCTCTCGGTAAAACTGCCGGATCCAGCTCATGCTTATGGGGCTCATAAGTACCTACGCAGCTGATGGTTGCACCGGCTTTTACCTTTGTTCCGTCAAATACCGGTTTTGCGGAAGGAGTCACTGTGATAATAAGATCTGCATCTTCGATACAGTCATCTGAATCCTTGGCCGGTATGATTTTTGCACCGTATTTAGCCAGTCCCTTCTGCATTTCTTCGGCAAATGCTTTGCATCTTTCTTCATTCAGGTCAAAGATCTTTACTTCTTCCAGCTTTCTTGCTGCGAGCATTGCCTCAAGTTGAGCTGCTGCCTGTCCCCCTGTACCGATCATTGCACCTTTTTTACATTCCTTTTTTCCAAGCAGATCAAATGCTGCACCGGAAGAGGCCCCCGTACGAAGCTGTGTCACATAAGTTCCATCCAGCATCGCGATCACATATCCCGTCTTTCCGTCGATCAGCATGGTCTGCGCCGGTGATGTCATCAGATTGTTATCGATATTGTGTGGAAAAATGTTGATCACCTTCATGGCTGCTGCATCTAATTCCGGAGCATAGGCCGGCATAAACAGAAATGCGCCGTCATATTTTCCATTGATGACTGTACGAAGCGGTGTATCTACCGTACCATCGACAACCATCTTAAATGCCTGCTTGTCCGCCTCGATCATATCTTTCATTGTAATTACACTTTTAATATCCTCTTTTGAAAGCAATAACATACCCGTTCTCTCCTTATCCATACCAATACTTTTATTCGTGATGATATCCGTAGTCTGCATCCAGTGCCCATGGCTGCATTGCACCGCCTTCTTCTGCCGGTCTGCAGTTCTGTGCGTAAATATTTAAAACACCCTTCTGCTGCTTAAGCGGCGGACGTACCCAGGATTTTCTTCTTTCTGCTAAGATCTCATCGGATACGAGAAGATTGACGGTTCCCCCTGCAATGTCCATCTCAATTTCATCACCATTTTCGATCAAAGCGATCACACCGCCGTCATAAGCTTCCGGAGAAACATGTCCGACGATTGCTCCGTAGTTGAATCCGGAGAAACGCGCGTCTGTGATAAGCCCGACCTTTTTATCAAGTCCAAGTCCGATCAGCGCATCGATACTAAGCATCAGCTCTTTCATACCCGGTGCTCCTTTACAGCCTTCATAGCGGATAACAAGAATGTCCCCCGCAACAATCTCACCTGCCATAATGGCTCTATATGCATCCTGATCGCATTCATACACTTTTGCCGCACCTTTGATGTATTTTACTTCTTCATATACTGCTGTCGGACGTACGATCGCTCCTGCCGGAGAAATATTTCCCCGCATGATTTTAAGTCCCGGTTCTTTTGCTACAGGATCTTCCAGCGAATGAATGACTTTATTTGGCGCGCTTTTCACAGAATCGAGGAGTTCACCCCAAGTTGTATCCCCGTAAATCGTCGGCGCATCGGTATGGATTTTACCGGCAAGCTGCTTCATGACCTGCTTTACACCGCCGGCATAATGAAAATCTACAACTGTATACGGTCCGCTTGGAATCACTGCATTGATGCAGTAAATTTCCTTCGCATACTTTTCAAAATCTGCCAGTGTAAGCTTGATACCAAGTTCATATGCGTATGCCAGGATATGCAGTACCGCATTGGTTGATCCTGCAACTGCCATATCAAACATGATCGCATTTTCCAGAACATCTTTGGTGATCAGATCTTTTGGTGTCTTTCCGGACCTGGCAAGCTGTACCATGTATTTTCCTGCTGTTCTTGCAGCACGAAGTCTTGCATTATCTGATGCAGGAATCGTAGATGTTCCCGGCATAACCAGGTTCAGCACCTCACCTAACATCTGCATCGTGTTCGCTGTTCCCATGGACGGGCAGGCACCGAATGACGGGCAGACGCTTTCTTCCATTTCAAATAACTCAGCTTCGGAAGCACCTGAGAATCTTGCCGCATCCAGATCTGCCTCTACAACTGTCTTCCCGCAGTAATTTCCGGCCTGCATTGATCCCCCGGTCACTACCAGAGCCGGAATATCCAGTCTGCACGCTGCCAGATAACATCCGGCAATGATCAGATCACAGGATGCCACACAGCAAATCGCATCGAAATTATGTATTCTGGATACAAATTCGATGGACATTGCCACGATATCTCTTCCTACCTGCTCATACTTCATCTCATCCGCACCATTTGCCACATTTCCGCAAGTAGCCGGGATTCCGAATTCTACCGGGATTCCACCTGCTGCCCAGATTCCCTCTTTTACAGCTTCTGTCACCTGGCGAAGATGCGCAGTTCCGGGAGAACCTGCCATGTAAGAATTCGGTATTCCGATATGCGGTTTCTGACGGATATCTTCATCCGAATATCCTGCCGCCTTCATCATAACACGGCGGTGTGCCGCTTCTGTTCCGTTCCAGTAATTGTATCCCATTATTCTTCTCCTTTAATTCATGATACACTTAAAATCCTTTGAATTTCATTCCCCTGTTCTATGCTATTCCAGTTTCCGGTCATTGAAAAGTCTGTAAAACTGATATCAGACTTCACTTTTTCTTAATACATTGTTAACTCTTTGATTTGCGCTTATATTTTCACTTTTTCTTATGTTTGATTTTAAAAAAATTTATAATAAAATCCCACAGATATTGATTATCTTCCTTATATTAAGTAAGATAGTAAAAGAGCATTGTTTATCAACACCACGGGAGGTTTCATCATGTCTAAATACGATGTGATTCTTGATGTCTATGAGAATCAGAGCATCTCAAAAGCTGCTCAAAAACACAACTACACACAGTCAGCTGTCAGCCAGACTATCCGCAATTATGAAAAAGAGATTGGTCTTAAGCTGTTCAAGCGTTCAAAAAACGGAATGGAAGCACTTCCCGGAACAGAACCCATCTTTGAAGAACTTATGCATATCCGCTCCGCCAATACACGGATCGATCAGATCGTCTCAAATATCAACAATCTGGACAGTGGCTTTATCCGCATCGGAACGGTGCAGAGCATTGCCTATAACTGGCTCCCCGGAGTACTGAAAAATTTTTCTGCCGAATACCCGAATATCACCTTTCGGCTCTATGTTGACGGATTTCAGAACCTGACGGAAAAGCTTCGCAAAAAAGAACTGGACTGTATCTTTGTTTCGCAATATGTCGCAAAGGATTTCCCAAATCTGCCTGTCGGCACCGACGAACTGGTTCTGGTTACCTCCTTGGACCATCCTCTTGCCGATCAGCTGACGGTATCTTTTGCCGATATTGACGGACAGGATTTTGTTCTCTCCGCCGATGATTTTGATTATGAAACCGGAAAATTATTCCGATTAAACCATATCACGCCTAACGTAAGATTTCGGATCAATGAAGACTATACTGCGATTAAAATGGTGGAACAGGGCTTTGGCATCACTGTACTTCCCAAACTTCTGCTCCATAATATTCCCTTCAACGTCTGTGTCCGTTCCTTTACCGAACACTTCCGCAGGAATCTGTCCGTAGCCTATCTGGATACACCTGAACTCTCTCCTGCACTTGATAAGTTTCTTACCTTTGTCACCAAATGGGCCAAAGAGTGTAAGTTGATCTGATTTCCTGTCACACACAAAACGGCACAAAGTTCTTCTATGACTTTGTACCGTTTTTGCGCGTAACTTTATTTTGTTTATTTTCTCAGACCATCTCTGAGCGCATCCAGATTATTTCTCTATAATTCCGTATTTATAACCACTTTCTTTCATTAATTCAAGGTATGGTTTCGGATCAAAATATTCCGGTGCATAGACCCCAGCTTCTTTCCAGATTCCTCTTCCGATCAGCTCCAGTGCAAGTGCTGCTCCAAATCCTGTCTGGGCGGTAACAGCCTGGGTTCCCCATCTTTCGATAGACTCCTGATTATCAAATGGCTGATACAAGAAGTATTCTTTTTCCTTTCCGTCTTTCTTTCCGATACACTGTACTCCGACCAGCATTTTTCCGGTCATCTCATCTCCGATATCTTTTGGCTGCGGTGCACAGGCTGCAACCACATCTCTTGGAACTACCTTCACATCCCCTACCTGCACCGGCTTGATACTGCGAAGTCCCAGCTTATCCAGCACCTTAAGTGCCGTGATCAGATTCTCATCAAGACTGATCTTGAAGGTTGCCTTTTTCAATCCATACTGGCTTAAGTAGCGTGCCATCGTCACAACCTCCTCATGCTCTACCTTTACCAGAGTATTTTTTCCTACTCCTTCCGGCATCTCATAGACTTCCTGCCCTGCAAATGCTTTTTCTACGATAAATCCGCCCTTCTCCTTATCATACTCAACATTCGGGTTCATTACCTCATCCAGCACGGTCCACACGTTGAATCCAAACATAATGTCATCCGGATCTGCACCCGGAACAGACAGATTTCCGCCGTCTTTTACATGAACTTCTGTTATTTCATCCAAAAGCTCTGTCGCCGCGTATTTTGCAAATACATTTACAACACCCGGATCGATTCCCATACAGATCACAGCCATATTCCCCTGCTTCTTCCAGGCTTCATGACGGTCAAAATTGTATTTTGTCATCGGTTCAGTATAGCTGTTCTCAATACCAAGTCCGTAAGCCGGATCTTCCATCGGAACCGACCAGGTTCCCATGCTTCCGTAATCTGCACCCGTTTTAAATGCAGCGTCAAAAATCATATTACTTGCAAAAGGTGGTGCTACATCCATCACAAAATCAATCTTATGCTCCCGGATCAGTTCTGCCATTTCCTCTGTATTTGTTGCATCGATCTTAGAGGCTTCAAAACGGGAATCCCCCTTCATCATACCGACAACTTCCTCTGCCCTTTTCAGATCATAGTCGCAGACCAGTACATATTTCAGCCATTCTCCCTTTGGGTCTCTCCACTGCATTACTTTTAAAATACTTTCACCGACAGCACCGGCTCCTACAAGCATCATTCTCATCTTTTTTTCCTCCTGCTTTTCTTTTTCTTCTGTCAAATTTTATTCAAAAAATGCCCTTTCCCTTCTTCCTCGGATAATACTTTTGTATGCCACCACGTACTGCCTGCTAACAGTCTCATCTCATATTAGTGCCCATATAAAAAGGGCAGAAAAAAACAGATACACGAAAAAAATCGTTCATCTGTTTTCTCTGTCCTTTTACCAGTTGGTTCTAGCCTCGTAGGTGGTGCTTTCTTTGCACACTCTCCAAAGATTCGTCAGGTCGCCTTCCTTTTTGCCTGTCAGTTTCCACGAAAGGAAGATGTTACCTTACGTTTTGCTTCTTCGGCCCCTTGCGGTGTCTAGGACGTCCCTCATCCGACATATTCTTGATAAATTTAAGTTTACCCTTTTTTATCTGTCCGGTCAAATCTTTTATTTCTTTCCTCCGAAAATAGCCCCCATAAAACGAACATAAGTATAAACAACAAGTGCTGCTGCAATAATTGTCTCGATCAGAACTACATACTGAAGAAATGGCATTGGATGTCCCATATTTGCTGCACATGCCATAGTTTGTTTAGTTGCGATCGCACTGATAACAAATGGGAATGTGAAGGCTGCATAGCTTGGGAAGAATGGCATCTTCAGATATCCCACTGCTTTTACCAGGGCAAAAATATAAATAACCGTTGCAACTACAAACATTGCCATCAGGAAACCGTATGATTTCGGTGTTACGGACTGTACATAACCTGCAATACACAGGCTGGTCGGTGCTGCGTAGATACAGATCAGCGGTTTTGCCGGATCCGGCACTTCTTTAAACTTCACATAACGATAGGTTACAAGTACAAGAAGTACGATCAGTGTTACAAATCCAAACCAGAATGCTGCGGTTCCGATTCCAAGTTGCTCATAAGCCGGTGCTGTAACAGCCGCTACAGCAATTCCTACATATACAATATAATAGCTTGCAAATACTTTTGGCATCTGAAGTTTCAGAACAAACTTCACCGTAAAGTATATGATCAGAATGATGTGAAGAATGATTGCCAGAAGCCATATGTAATAAGCTGCCTTTCCGATAAACGGTTTTACATAAGTGCTGAGAATCATAAGTGCCATCGGAAACGTTCCTGATACGCTTGCCATGATCGGATTTCCCATATCTTCTTTCACTGCTCCTGGGAACATGATCAGCTTCAAAAGCACCAGTATCAGAAGAAATGCTGCGAATATACCGCATACATAACGGATTCCTTCTGAATAGCTCTGAAGTAGATTTCCAAGTGCTGCCGCGCCAAGCATGACTCCGCAAAGCGGAATCGGTACTTTCTTAATTACGTCTTTCATTGTTTCTTTCCCTTTCTCTCATCAAGCGGCTGTCGTTACCACTTTATTTAGATATCTGCAATTTTTCTTCTTTCGCACGGTTCATCAATTTCATCCAGATTCTTGATACCAAGCTCACGACAGACGATCTGCGCTACCTTCCATGCACAAAGTCCTGTAAAATAGATACACTGTTCTTTGTGTTCACCCTGTCCCATATTGAATTCCTTTGTAAGAACTCTGCAGCAGATTGCATTTTTACCATTTGCCTTCTTGAACCAGTCATGAAGCTCGTGCGTAAGCTCCATACATTTGATACTCTTCGGGTTGGTCGGTCCATCCTGTTCGGTACGGCCGAAGAACATTCCAAGTGCAAGAATTCCTCCGTTAAATGCACCGCAGACACATCCTGATTTTCCTGCTCCTACTGCCATTCCGGATGCCATAGCTACAACCTCTTTCGGCACATCCAGTTTGAATTCATCGCGGATCGTGCTGACCAGAGCTTCACAGCAGTAATATCCATCTTTAAAACATTTCTCTGCACCTCTCTTGGACTGATTTCTGTTACCCCAATATTCATTTTCAAATCCTCCTGTAAAAAATATATTTGTGCCAGCACGATTATTTGTATATTTTGCCAGCATCCATGTATTACCATTATATTCTTTTATACATTTTATTCAAATTCAATTTTTCTATAAATATTCCATTATTATAGTCATCATCTATTTCCATGGAATTGTAGACCAAAAGGCACAAACTATACTCCGCTTTTTCATGCATTCTGTATAATTTGTGACTTACCCGCAACTTTTCGTTACTACTTATCAACTTTTTTCTTATCGTGTAATCTCTCCTGAGCGTATCTTTTGCAGCCATTCCTGTACGTGTTTCCGGAAACACTGCACGCCTGTGCGATCATCAGAAATATTTTCAAATCATGAATATCCATCTATTTTCTCCCTCTTTTACTCATATTTCTATTATAACACACTTCGTTTGTTTTTCCTAACCACCCATTCAACACTTTTAACCGAAAATTAAATCCAGTTACAGTCTCCACCGGTAATTGCAAGACTCAGAAGTCCATCCATTTTCTCTACTTCTTCTTCACCGATGATCTTTTCCAGTAATTCTGCCGTGTCCAGAGCATCTTCCATGGATTCGTCTGGTCCGATCTCATAGTCGATCTCTGCCTCACATTCCGGACATGGGATCCGGTTCATTGTCTGTAAGGATAAGAAACGGTTTCCACATTTTTTACATTCATAAAATCCACACTCTTTTGTGCCATCTGGTACGTAGTACATCGTATTTTAACTTCCTCTCCACATTTTAGTTTTTATATACAAAACATTCTCTCTTTTGTATGATCTTCCACTGCCTAGTATACACTATCTGACATATAAAAGTATAGTGTTATCCAGTTCATGCCCAAGCAAAAAAAGGACCATTTCCCATTTCTCAGGGAAACAGTCCTTTCACTTATCTTCAATTATTCTTCGACTTTCACCGGATTGGTCACACTTACCTTATGATCATACCAGACTCCTTTTTTTCCGAGCAGAGCCACATCAAATTCTTTATCCAGTTCAGGAACCGGAATATCAAATCCATAAACTTCTTCTGTTGCACCGTCGCTATAGGTTACCGTATCTGTTGTAGGTTCCAGAAGTTCTGCACCATCTTTCTGTGCATCTTCGGATGTTCCTTCAAACAGGTTGACGATCTTCTTAGAAACCAGGCTGACATGGATCGTCATTTTCCCGTCTTTTACTGTGAGTGTTCCTTTTCCGTCATTCGCTTCATTTACATGAAACATTCCGCTGTCAGTCTTGAACTCTGCTGTGTAGGTTCCGTCTTCAAGCTCACACTCTGTCTGTTCCTCTGTTTCCTCTTCTTTAGCAGAAGAGCTTTCTGCTGTCTTTGCTTTCGTATCTGATGTGTCTGATTTTGCACCACATCCGCTCATCATTCCCACTGCCATTACAGCAGATAATACCAATACTAACAGTTTCTTTTTCATCTTATAAATCCCTCTTTTTTTATTTATTCTGCATCAATTGCAGCCTGTGTATGTGCCACATAAAGCTGCTGGATCGCATCGATCTCACCAAGACCTGCAATCTGTGTATCAATACTGTCAAATACTCCGGATGCTTCAAACTGGCTCTTCCAAGAATCGTCATCATCGCCTGCCATATCGTTGTTTGCATGATCTCCTGCTACAACCATCAGTGGACGAAGGATTACTTTCTTGTATCCTGCATTTTTGAGCTTTTCAATTACTGCTTCACAAGCGGTATCTTCCGGTTCGCCTTCTACGGTTCCGATAAATACATTCTCATAACCAAGCTGTTCCATCTGTGTCTGCATCTGTGAATAGCTGATCTTTGCTGTATGAGAAGTTCCATGTCCCATAAATACAAATGCGGTTCCCTCTTCTTTTGCCGCATCCAGGCTGTCAAATCCAGCTGTCTTTACAGCTTCTGCTGTAATTGCTTCTGCAACAGCTGCTTTATCCTCATTGATCGCTGTTTCATCCGCTCCGACTTCACCGAGAAGTGGTTCTGCAATTTTTACAGATTCAAATTTATCTTTGTAGTTTTCAACTGCTTCTGTCAGTTCATCATACTCGGCACCATGCATCAGATGTGTCGGCTGTACGACCAGGTTCTTAACCCCGTTGTCGACTGCTCTTTCCAGTGCCTGATCCATATTGTCGATTTTCTCATCATCACGGGCCTGTACATGGTTGATGATGATCTGTGCTGTAAATGCTCTTCTTACAGACCAGTCCGGATATGCTGCCTGAAGTGCTTTTTCCACACCACCGATATCCTCTGCACGGCTGTCATTAAAAGATGTACCAAAGCTTACAACCAGAATTTCATTTTCTCCGATGTTATCTTCGTTCAGCGGATCATCTTTCGATGCATCGCCTGTATCCCTTCCAAAATAATCCGGATCAGCGTTCTCGCCTTCTACCAGTTCTTTCTGTGCATCAGTAAGCTTATCCCAAGCTTCTTTTGCAGCCTTACACTGTTCATCTGTCTTGTCTGTTCTTTCCTGTACATAAATGTCATCGATCAGCTTTGCCACTTTGTCTGCTGCCTCCTGATCGCTGTCTTCGGATGTTTCTTCTGTCTTTGTAGAAGAAGTGTCCTCTGTCTTCTTGCTTCCACATCCAGTCATCATAGACACCGTAAGTGCTGTTGCCAGTAATGCTACTAATACTCGTTTCTTCATCTTGATCCTCCCTGACTTTTTTGTCATACTTTCAGGAATCGGAATGATATTCATTACACTTTACAGCATATTTTTTGTAAGCAAAAAAATCCCCCGTATCTAAATTTAACGAGGGCGTACAAAAAAGAAACTGACATTTTGCCCTCTGCAAAATCAGTCTGAAGTTTCTATCTTTCGTACTGCCAGTTACTCGTGGCATGAACTTTCCGTTCCTGTACTGCGAAAGGCAGGTCTCCCGACTGATTGCTCAGACGCTTGTGGCTTTCCTTCCCGGTCTCCCAGTGGTATGACAGCCTAAGCTTGCAAATTACGGTGACGAGTTCATACAGGACTTGCACCTGTTTCCCTTTTCACCAATCCAGACATTCCGCCTGATTGACACCTTACGCATCTGTATTTATTTTTCTGAAACAAGCCTATTCTAGCACAGGCGTATGAATAGTGTCAAGAAAGGCTTGTCTGCTTCAGCACCGGCATCCGGAAAATCTGCACGATCAGCGGAATCACCATAACAAACCACACAATCGGCTCCGCAATGATAACCCCCGTGTATCCAAGATGTGGAACCAGTGTAAATGCGATCACAATTTTTCCAAGCATCTCAAGTGTACTTGATACGATCGGTGTAATATGGTCATCCAGTCCCTGCATGGCATTTCGCACAATGCAGATTACTGCTGTTACATAATAAAACAATGTATCAAATTTCAGATATCTGGTCGCATTTAAGATCACATTTTCATTATGTGTACCTGTTACCAGATAGACCAGTTTATCTCCAATCGTGTAGCTTGCCACGATCACAAGTGTACACCAGATACAAGTATAGAAAATCGCAAGCCAGATCCCTTTTTTGATCCGGTCGATCTTTCCTGCTCCAAGGTTCTGTCCACAGTAGGTCGCCATCGTATTTCCAAATACTGTAAACATAATCATGAACATTTCAGTCAGCTTCCGGGCCGCTGTCTGTGCTACGATATAATCATTTCCAAGTTTATTGATCGCTGTCTGAAGCGTCAAGGAACCGATATTGATCAGAGAGCTCATGAATCCCATGGACATTCCCGCACCCAGCATATTTTTCACCATAACCGGATTCGGATCTTTGAAATCTTCCCGGCTAAGTCTTAACAGTTCATATCTCTTTACCATATAAATCCAGCACACAACAAACGCGATTGCCTGTGCCAGTACCGTTGCGATCGCAGCTCCCCGCACTCCGCTTTTCAGCACTACGACAAAAAGCAGATCCCCAACAATATTCAGTGCAACTGAGATTGCCAGGATCACAAGTGGCGTCACGGTATCTCCGAGTGACCGGAGTGCAGCCGCGCAGGCATCATAGAGAAATGTCGCCACAAGCCCTGCAATGATCACGAAAATATAGCTTTTTGCCGTTGCCATCAGATCTGACGGAACATCCAGTATATTTAAGATCGGCTGTAAAAATAACAATCCGAACACCGTAAAAAATATTGCAATTCCTGTACCCATGGTCAGCGACATTGCGAATGATTTCTTCACATTTTTATAATCCTTTGCACCGAATTTCTGTGCAATAATAATCGCGAATCCCCCCGAAAGTCCCTGCAAGAATCCAATGATCAGATTACTTAAGGTTGTGGTCGCGCCGACAGCCGCCAGCGCATCCTCTCCCAGGAAAGTTCCGACAATTCTGGTATCCACAAGACTGTATGTAAGCTGCAGAAGATTTGCGAAAAAGATCGGCAGCGCAAAAGCCAGTATCAGTGTGGATGGTTTTCCTTTTGTTAGATCTTTCATATTTTAAATTTCATCCTGTCTAATTTTTCTTGTCCATCAATCCGAACTGTATCGTAACGCAGGTCGCAATGATCAGTCCAAACATATAGAACGAATATTTCAGTACATTAAGCGGTGATACATCAGCAAGTGCCGTAATCATCAGCATACCACCATCATGTGGCATCAGTGCAATAAATGCGCAGGCAAAGATATCCACCAGACTGGCAAGTCTCTTCGGTGCGATCTTATATTTTTCCCCGATTTCTTTTGCGATCGGACAGGTAACAATGATTGCGATCGTATTATTTACCATAGCTGCGGAAAGGATACCTGACATCAGTCCGATTCCATATTCCGCACCACGTCTACTCTTGATCTTGCTGCTGATCGCGCCCACCAGCCATTCAACACCGCCATATTCACGTACAAGACCGATAATACCAGATACTAAAATCGCAACGATACTGATGCTGAACATATCGCTCATGCCACTTCCAATTGCCTGGATCCATTCAAAAAATCCACAGCTTCCAACACAAAGTCCAATGATACCGGATGCAAGTATTCCTACAAAAAGGACTACTGCAACATTAACTCCCATAAGTGCCGCAATTAGAACAATAAAATAAGGAAGGACTTCGATGATACTATAGCTTCCTGCTTCGATTGCTCCGCTTCCGACTCCGCCAAAAATCGAGTACAGGATCATTGCCACAATTGCCGCTGGAAGAGCAATGAAAAAGTTCATTTTAAATTTGTCTTTCATCTCAGAACCACATCCTTCTGCTGCAGAAATGGTTGTATCTGAAATCATGGAAAGGTTATCTCCAAAATAAGATCCCCCGATCACTGCCGCACCGACTACCGCAACATTTAAATGCGCTCCCTGTGCCACATTGATCGCAATCGGAGCCATCGCTGCAATCGTTCCCATGGATGTTCCGATCGATGTAGAAATAAAGCAGCACATCAAAAATACACCCGGAACCAAAAGTTTCACCGGAATAAAATGCAGACAGAGATTCACAACCGAATCTTTTCCGCCCATTGCCGCTGCTGCTCCCTGGAATCCACCAGCCATCAGGTAGATCAGAACGATCATCATAACTCCTGAATTTCCCATGCTCGTTGTCATAATATTCAGCTTATCCTGTACACCAATGCCACGGTTAAGGAGAAGTGCTACCGCACACCCTGCAAGAAGCGCGACGTGACGCGGGAACTTTCCGAACGGTTCGTCTGCTCCAAGCAGGGTAAATGTAATCCCGCACCCTACATAACATACCAGAAATACGATCAGTGGAAGAAATGCCACTGCCCCCATATTTTTCTTTTGTTTGTCCATCTTTTTTCCCTCTCAATCCTCTTTTTATATTATTTTGCTGCCAGATGCTTATCCAGTGCATCTTTAAGCTGTGTCAGTGCCTGTTCCAGAGTCACACGCGGGCAGGCAACATTGAATCTCTCGAACTGAGCGGTCTCCGGTCCGAAGATGATTCCGGAATCCAGCCACAATTTTGCCTCCTCCAGCATCAGGTGCTCCAGCTCTTCATTGCTAAGTCCATATCCGGAAAAATCAACCCATACCAGATAGGTTCCTTCCGGCTCTACCATCTTCGCTTTCGGGAAATTCTCTTTCACGAACTTGCTCATATATTTTACATTTTCATAAATATACTGCACCAGTTCATCTACCCACTCAGCACCTTTGGTGTAACATACCTTGACTGCAAGCTGTCCCATCAGACTTCCCTGGCTGTAAGCTGCCTGTGTATTTGCCCACTGATATTTTTTTCGCAACTCTTCGTTTGGAATGATGATATTTGCCGGCTGAAGTCCTGCCACGTTGAATGTCTTTCCCGGTGAGCTGTAGAGTGCAAGAATCTGACGGTATTTTTCGTCCAGATTCATACAGCTTGTGAAGGTATGTCCCGGGAAAATGAAATCACAGTGCATCTCGTCCACCATCCAGGTCACGTTGTATTTCAGGCAAATCTCTGCAACTCTCTCCAGTTCTTCTCTTGTCCAGACCCTGCCGACCGGGTTGTGCGGATTACAGAAGATCAGCGCTTTTACGCCTTCCTCCCGAATCATTTTTTCCATCTTTTCAAAATCAATTGAATAATGATTATTCTCATAGCGAAGCTGGCAGTTCACCAGTCTTCTTCCGTCATTCTTGATGACTTCGCTGAACGGATAGTATACCGGCTGCATAACCATCATGGCATCTCCCTTTTCGGTAAATGCTCTTACGCTTGTTCCGAGTGCATAGACGATTCCGGCTCCAAGTGTTACCCAGTCCGGCTCGATTGTATAACCATAGCGGGTTGAGAACCAGTGGTTCATCGCTGCAAAATATTCATCCAGTGGATCGGTATAACCAAAGATTCCATGATCGATCCTCTTGTGAAATTCATCCAAAATCTCATCCGGCAGACGGAAATCCATGTCTGCCACCCAGAGCGGAAGCAGATCATCTCTTCCCTTTCGTTTCATTCCAAAATCATATTTCAAACAATCCGTTCCATGTCTGTCGATTACTTCATCAAAATTGTATTTTCCCATCTTATGCCTTTCTCCTTGTCGCAAAATTCTCTCGTTTTTTATACCTCTTTTTGTTAGACATGTCAATGTTTTTTCTATAGAAGTATAAAATAGAATGTACACTGACCCAATAAAAATAGCTGTGGATTGAACCGACTTCCAATCGTTAGAATTTAGGTCTAACTTTTGGGGCAGGTTTCATCCACAGCCATTTTTCCTTATGATTCTTTTATTTTATCGTATGCAAATATATGCCATATACACTGCATACATTCCAAGCATCGTAGCGCCTTCTCTTCGGTCGATCATTTTTGAAGTCCATGCAAACACCAGAACAACAAGACTCATCGCAATCAGTACAACCGTATCAATGATATTATCGGTAAGAAATTTCACTGGACTGATGGCAGCTGCAACTCCAAGTACCAACAGGATATTGAAAATATTAGAACCGATCACATTTCCAAGTGCCATATCCACTTCATTCTTTCTTGCCGCAACAATCGATGTTACAAGTTCCGGAAGACTGGTTCCCATCGCAACGATGGTAAGTCCGATAAGTGTCTGACTGAGTCCGAATGCGCTTGCAAGTGCTGAAGCACTGTCTACAACAAAATCACCGCCAAACTTGATTGCGATCATGCCGCCAACAATAAATAACGCACATTTCCAAAGTGGCAGGATCTGAATTTCTTCGTCTACTAATTCTCCCTCTTCGCGCATCATCTGACTTTCCTTGTGTGCTGCTCTTGCTTTCTTGGCAGAGCCAATCATCCAGATCAGATAAGCTGCAAAAATAAGGAGAAATACACCGCCATCTAAATGTCCTAAAAGCATCCCGACATATCCAAGCACCATCAGCAAGGCCGCACAGATAATTGATAATGGAAACTCTTTTTTCAATGTATCTTTTTTTATCGTAAGAGGTGCAAATAACGCACAGGCTCCACAAACAACCATCAAGTTGAAAATATTCGATCCGACAACATTACTTACCGCAAGTGAGTTATTTCCTGTCAGGGATGCCGTTACACTGACCGCACATTCCGGAAGGCTGGTTCCCATTGCAACGATGGTCATACCGATGATCATCGATGGAACATGAAGCTGCTTCGCAACAGAAGAACTTCCTTCTACAAAATAATCTGCTCCTTTCATCAATAGAGCAAACCCTATAATTAAAATAATGATTGATTTTATAAGTGCCATGACCAAAACCTCTCTTTTAAATACTTCCTACCAAATTGCAACTTCCACTATAAAACAAGAAAGTTTGGCTGTCAACTCTAAAGGCAGGGATTCGTGATATTTCACAAATCCCTGCCTTTTACTTGTTCTACCGAATAAAATTTGTCGGAATCTTTGCTTCTTTTTCCGGAAGTCCAAACTGCTCTTTTCCAAGTGCAATACTCTTCATAAGGAAAGTCATATTTCTTGCAAGTGTACGCATCGTCTGCCTTCCTTCCTCATCCTTTTCGGCCTCTCCCGGTGCTGCCCCATGGATGCTGTTCCAGTACTGGCTGGATGCAACCGGCATTCCGGAGATGGTAAAATATTTGTTCAGCTCATCAAATGTCGCAGAACATCCGCCACGTCTTGCACAGGCAACGCTTGCTCCCACTTTCATCGTTTTATCAAAATGACTGCTGTAGAACAGTCTGTCAAGACAGGCGATCAGAGTTGCATTTGCAGACGCATAGTACACCGGACTTGCGATTACAAGACCATCTGCTGCCTCAAATTTGGTTGCCATCTCATTCACCACATCATCAAAAACACATTTGCCTTTTTCGTAGCAGGAACCACAGGCAATACAGCCACGGACTGCCTGGTTTCCGATTACAATATTTTCTACTTCTATACCATTTTCTTTGAAAACATTTTCCATCTCGCGAAGTGCAATGGCTGTGTTACCATTTGCTTTCGGGCTTCCGTTGAGCATAAGTACTTTTAAATTTTCTTTCATGATAAACTCTTCCTTTCTGGTAATCATACCATCTTGTTTTACTATGATTTTATTTTCCTCTTTTTTTCTTTTCTCTGCAAGATGGAAATGATGATATATTTTTTAGCACACAAAAATGCAGCAGATTTCTCTGCTGCACTTCTTATAAAGTGGAGAATACGAGATTCGAACTCGTGACCTCCTGCTTGCAAGGCAGGCGCTCTCCCAACTGAGCTAATCCCCCATATGACGTTTGCGACTTAATAAAAGTATCACAAACATCTTTTTTTGTCAACTGTATTTATAAAACTTTTCGACCATTCACCGTCAGCTTAAAAGTTGTTCCCAGCACTTCCGCGGATTTTCTGCAAAGCATCATTCTCTCCAGAAAAATCTCAAAGTAATCATACATGGAACAAATATTTTCATCAATCTGAAGATTAAGTGCAATAACCGACCTATCTTTTGCGATCTTAAGTTTTGAATCTGTAACCGCATAATTGACACGATCATGAATGTCAAAAGCTGATTGCTCTTTTTGACGCACCCGGCTTCTTCTTACATCTGTTTTATCAGCTATGATGAGAGCCGCAGATATCACATCTTCCGGATCCCCGGTTGATTCATCATGGTTCCCGATTGCCGACATCACCGTAATCCGGTCTTCCAGAGACATATCTGTATCCTTTAGCAGATCGTTTGCGAGAAGTGCCCCGTACTCTGCATGGTGCGTTCTGTTAATGGCATTCCCGATATCATGCATATACCCTGCAATTTTGACAAGTTCCACTTCATGTTCTGAATATCCAAATCGCTCCAGAATTTTTCCTGCCTGATGAGCTACCTGCACGCAATGCGCCTGCGAATGGTCTGTAAATCCAAGCTGTCCAAGATTTGCATTTCCCTTTTCCAGATATGCATTGATTTCCTTATTTTTTACTATTTCCTTGTATTTCAAATATTCTATTGCCTCTTTCATTTTTTAAAGTCGCTTTACGGCATCCATTGCAAGTATAGATCTCTCACATTCATCCGCTGACAAGGTTATCTGCCAACAAAGCGGACTATTCATCATATGTTTTGCCGCATAACTTAATCCATTTGTTCTTTCGTCCAGAAATGGTCTGTCTATCTGCTGCGGATCTCCCAACAGAATGATTTTCGTTCCATGACCGGCTCTTGTGATGATTCCCTTTACCTGATTTGGTGTCATATTCTGTGCTTCATCAATGATCAGATATGTCTTTGCAATGGAACGTCCGCGGATAAAATTGAGTGCTTCTGTACGGATGATCCCTCTTTCAAATACTTCCGCTACCTTGTCTGTCAGTTCGTCCTCATCTTCATACCGTTTACTCTCATCAGAATCCAGGATCTGTTCCAGATTATCGATGATTGGTCGCATAAGCGGTGCTATTTTTTCATTCTCATCCCCTGGCAAAAAACCAATGTCATCGTCAAACTGGGCATTCGGTCTGCATACGATCACTCTCCTGTATTCCTTTGTCGGATTGTTATAAACCTTTTCCATTCCTACTGCAAGAGAGTAAAAAGTCTTTGCGGTGCCTGCCATTCCCTTAATGATAACCAAAGGTGCCGTATCTGCATCGGCCATCAGTGCTTCCTGCATAAAATACTGTCCTACATTTCTCGGAGACACACCATACGGTTTACTCTTTTTAAAAGCCAGCGGAACAACTTTATTTCCGGATACTCTTCCAAGAAGTGTCTTTTTAGCAGACTGATCCGGTGTTAATATCACAAATTCATTTTCATGAAGCTCCGGAAGAAACTGATTCCCCTCCTCATCACTTTGATACAGGTTTTCAGTGGAAATCCCTTTCTTTTTGAATTCTTTTACCATCTCTTCCGGTATGTATAGTTCTGTCCTTCCGGTATATTGCGCGTCATCAGCAGAAATCTGTTCCGTTTCAAAATCTTCTGCCTTTATTCCTAAAATCTGTGCTTTCAATCGCAAAACAATATCCTTCGTAACAAGTATGACCTGATCTGCTTTTTTATCATCTGCCAGGCCTTTACATACCTTCAAAATTCTATTATCCGGTTTATCATCCGGAAGATCCGGTGGAAGCTCTACATTCACGTAGTTTTTTTCAACACGAAGACATCCTCCGCCCGGAAGCTCTACTCCCTGCAACAGATCTCCTTTGTGCCTGTATTCTTCCAGCTTTCGTACAGCTGCTCTGGCATTGGCGCCTTTCTCTCCTTCTGCCTTTTTCAAACCATCCAGCTCTTCCAATACAACTAACGGAAGAACCAGATGATTATCTTCAAAACACTCCAGTGCATATGGGGCCTGAATCAACACATTGGTGTCTATTACATAGGTTTTTATCATAAATACGAACACTCCTTTTCCGACAATTGTCCTTCTTACAGACTCATCGTAGCATGTTCGTAATCACGGTACTATCTTGTTTCTATCATATCTGTATAAAATCAAAGTAAAACCTGAGTGTTTTAAATTGTCTTTTTTTCCGCATTTTTATATGCCATTTCATAGAAAAGCTCCTGGGAATCCAATTTCTCTGCATTAACCCTTCGATCCACATATGTACCGTTCGAAGTTAACTCTTTTCCTTTTTCGTCATCCTTCATCATCGTATCAAACATTTCATCCAGTCGTGCACGCAGTGTATCATCCAGAACCGGAGCTGCAACCTCCACACGTCTGATGGTATTTCTTGTCATGAAATCGGCGGATGCGATGTAAATTTTTTCTCTCTCCGGGGTTCCGAAACGATAAATACGGGAATGCTCCAGAAATCTTCCTACGATGCTGATTATCTTGATATTTTCTGTATATCCCGGAATTCCCGGAATCAGACAACAGATTCCACGTACTACCATCTCGATCTTCACACCAGCCTGTGACGCTTCTACCAGTTTTTCAATGATAACTTTATCCGTCAGGGAATTGATCTTGATTCCAATATAGGCCTCTTCCCTATTCTTCGCGTGACAGATCTCATCATCGATCATATCAAGTACTTTATTCTGAAGACACTTCGGTGCCACAAGAAGGACATGTGTTTCTTCGATGGTTTCACCGCGCAGCAGACATGCAAATACTTCCGCCGCCTCTTTTCCGATTTCCTGCTTCGCAGTGATCAGCGACAAGTCTGTATATAATGTTGAAGTCTTTTCATTATAGTTACCCGTTCCAATCTGCGTGATATATTCAAGACCTTTTTCTGTCTTTCTTGTTATAAGACAAAGTTTGGAATGTACTTTGAGACCACTCAGTCCATAAATGACACGACAGCCTGCTTCTTCCAGCTTTCTGGAATATTCAATGTTACTTTCTTCATCAAATCTTGCACGGAGTTCAACCAGTACCACCACTTCTTTGCCATTTTCCGCTGCCTCAACCAAAGCATCTACGATCTGGCTTCGAACTGCCAGACGGTACAAGGTCATCTTGATGGACACTACAGAATCATCTCTTGCCGCTTCATAAAGCAGGTTGGTAAATGATTTAATATTTTCAAATGGATAAGATAACAGAACATCTTTCTGCTCAATCTGTGCGATCAGACTTTCTTTTTCTTTCAGCTGCGGTGTCATTCGCGGACTCCTCTTCTGATAGAACAGATTTTCCTTTTCTACTCCTTGCATTCTCAGATAATTCTGGATTGCAAATACAAATGATAAATCAAGTGGTACTCTCGACATAAATACGTGGTTTTTATCCATATGGATATATTTACATATCTCTGCGATCAGCTTTTTGTTGATCTTTCTGGAGAATTCCATGCGGACAGGATTCATACGTTTTCTCTGCTTTACCAGATTTTCCATGGCGTCTCTGTAATCCATATCTTCATCATAAATGGTTTCTGTATCAATATCCGCATTTCTCGTAATTCTCAGGAGAGATTTTTCTTTGATTTCATATTTTTTAAATAATTTCGGCAGAAAATGAAGGATCAGTTCTTCCGAAAGCATAAAGGTTCCCGGTCTGGTCGGGATATCGATCAGACGCTTAAACACATTATTGCTACACGGAATGATCGCAGTTTTTGTCTTTCCACCCTTCGTTGCAAGCAGTGCAACCGCATAGATCTCTTTATTCTGTAAGAATGGAAACGGCTGCTGTTTGCTGATGATATTCGCAGACAGATATGGTGCAATTTCATTATCAAAGTAAGTTTCCAGTAATTCCCCTTCTTTTCCTGAAAGCTTGTTGAAATTGATGATCCGGATTCCCTGCGGCTCTAGTTCTCCCATTAACTGCTCGTAAATAACTGCTTTCTTTATATCAAGCTCTCTTGTTGCATCGATGATCGCTTTTACCTGCTCTTTGCTGGTCATATTGGTTTTATTTTCACGGACTACTTCCGATGATTCCATCTGATCCATCAGTGTACCTACCCGCACCATATAAAATTCATCCAGATTAGATTGATAAATAGACGCAAAAGTAAGTCGTTCTGCTAAAGGTACTCTCGGATTTCCTGCTTCATTCAGCACTCTTTCATTAAATTTTAACCATGACAGTTCCCTGTTCATCATATATGGTTCTGGTTTTAACTGCTTCTTTTTCATTTGTCTACTTATCTCCTTTTGCTAATTTGAATATTTTATAGCTACGCTTAAGAATTAATTATACATCTGAATACGCTTTCATATCTACCTTCTTAAAGAACTGTTTTTGTAAAATTCATGTAAAATGATGCTTATACCAACTGACTTCCATATAATTCCCGGTCGGTAATCTTTGGTCATCTTCATTTCAATACTTTGCGATATCCCAAATATCCTGAAATCACACCGAACAGAATTCCTCCAAGAACATCTGTCGGATAGTGTACATACAGATATAACCTCGATATTGCGATCAGACATGCCAGCACAAGCGCAAATTTCCAAAGCTTCTTTTCACCTGCCAGGTACAAAGCTGTTACCGAAGCAAACGAAGCTGCCGTATGTCCGGACGGAAAAGAATAATCATGAAGCTTTGCTACCAGAAGGTGTACACCTGTATTCACATCATATGGTCTTGTCCGTGCTACAAGATTTTTCAAGACAATATTGCAAAGTAATACATCTACTACTAAAGCAGCCACCATAACCGCACCGCTTTTTCTCGTTTTAGGAATCAGAAGCAATACTATGCTCAACACAATCCATATAATTCCTGCATCCCCAAGTCTTGTGATAAATACCATGATTTTATCCAGAAAAGGCGTATGCAACGTCTGGATCCAATCCAAAATACTTAACTCAATGTTCATAAATTTCCTCCTGCTTTCTTCATCAGTATTTTTACTTTTCTATAGAATAACATAGATTACAGTTTATATGAATTTTTAGAATTATAAATTTTTTACAAACAATCTTTTGAAAAATGACGGTTACACAGGGCGTAACTTCAACCGTCCCGGATTTCAGGCAATGCTTGCAGAAGCCGAAGCCGGGAAAATCGGCACGATTATCGTCAATGATATGAGCCGTTTCTGCAGAAACTATCTTGAGGTCGGCTTTTATACCGAGATTCTGTTCCCCAAGAAGCAGATACGCTTTGTCGCAATCAATAACAGCGTGGACAGCGACAAACCACAGGATAACGACTTCACCCCGTTCCTCAACATAATGAACGAGTGGTATGCCAAGGACACCAGCAACAAAATAAGCCGAGCAAGACAAAAGCGTCGTAGCAATACGGCGCTTTTTTGTTACCCGGAAGTGACAAACAGCGGCTTTTGAATGGTTGGCAGTAAGGATACCGCCGCTAAAACAAAGCCGCTCATATCGAAAGAAAACGCCCAAAATCGTCCCGAAACCATACAACGGGAAACGGTTTTGGGCGTTTCTGCGTTTCGGGAACAAATCGGCAATTAGGCAGCGAAAAGTAAGTGAATTTTGATGCCAAAAAAGAAACTCAATCTATTTGCCAGTAAATGCAATTATCACCGCCTCATAAGGACGCAATATATTTCCTTCTCTGTCGTCCTCATAATTCCGGATCCAGACTTCCCCGGCTTTCCACTCATCAAGCAATGGGCAGCTAACTTCCTCATCCGTAAAGTTTGTACATACCAGCATCTTTGTATGCTCATCTGTTCTCGTATAGGCGAAAATTCTCTCATCTTCCGGCAGAAGAAGTTCAAATTTTCCATTCACGAATACTGGATTTTCTTTTCTTAAACGAATCAGCTTCTGATAATAGTAAAATACCGAATTTTCATCTTCCAGTGCCTCTTTGGCATTGATTCTGGTATAATTTGGATTCACGGCAAACCATGGTTCTCCTGTTGTGAATCCTCCGTTCTCATCCCCGCTCCACTGCATCGGAGTACGGGCATTATCACGGCTTCTTGCGTAGATAGACTGCATGATTTCTTCTGGCTGATATCCTTTTTCCAGACGCTCTTTGTACATATTCAATGTCTCAATATCTTCATATTCCTCAATGCTGTCAAACTGCACATTCGTCATTCCCAGCTCTTCTCCCTGGTAAATGTAAGGAGTTCCCTGCATTCCATGAAGCATTGTCGCCAGCATTGTTGCCGACTCTTTTCTGTATTTTCCGTCATTTCCCCAACGCGACACGATTCTAGGAAGATCATGGTTATTCATGAACAGACTGTTCCATCCTGTCTGATATAAAGTATTCTGCCACTTTGCAAGGCATTTTTTCAGCTTAACCAGATTCAATGGAATCGTATCCCATTTTTCTTTTCCTTCTTCCTGATCAAGCATAATGTGCTCAAACTGAAAAACCATAGAAAATTCACTGCCATCTGGATTACTATATTTCTTTGCAATTTCCGGTGTTGCTCCCCAGGCTTCTCCAACAGTGATCATATCCCCCTTCTGAAATGTTTCTCTGCTTAGTTCACGCAGAAATTCATGCAGCTTTGGTCCATTATTTGTGATCTTAAGATCTGGCTCTTTTGCAATCTGATCGATTACATCCAGACGAAATCCGCCTGCTCCTTTTTCCATCCACCAGAGAATCATATCATAGAGCTCTCTTCTCACTTTCGGATTCTCCCAGTTCAGATCTGGCTGTTTCACTGAAAACTGATGAAAATAATACTGTCCCAGTTCTGGAACCCACTCCCATGCCGGTCCTCCGAACGCAGAATTCATATCATTTGGGTAAATACCTTCTTCTCCGTCACGCCACACATAATAATCATGATACGGATTGTCTTTGCTTTTCTTTGCCTCCAAAAACCATCTGTGTTCATCTGAAGTATGATTCAGCACAAGATCCATCATAATTCGGATTCCGCGTTTCTTTGCCTCCGCAAATAACTGTTCCATATCTTCCATTGTTCCGAACATCGGCTCAATATCCTGATAATCTGAAATATCGTATCCATTGTCATCCTGTGGCGAACGATACACCGGTGAGAGCCAGATTGCATCTATTCCAAGTTTTTTCAAATAATCCAATCTGCTGATAATTCCTGGAATATCACCGATTCCATCTCCATCCGAATCTTGAAAGCTTTTCGGATAAATCTGATATACAACTGCATTTTTCCACCATTTATTCTTATTTCCCATACTCATTCTCGATATCTCTCCGGCAGATTTTCTGATCCTACCGGGATATCCTCTCCTTTCTAACCATATACCTGGCTTATTTTTTTCTATATTTTAACGGAGAAACTCCATATGTTTTTTTGAAGCTTCTGATAAAATAGCTTACATTCTGATATCCACTCTGCATTGCAATCTCTGTAACAGGAATATCCGTATCTTGTAACAGCTGTTTTGCATGCTCTAACCTTAAATGTGTTATATATTGCGAAAGGGTAATATGAAAATGTTCCTTAAAATATCGCGATATATATTTTTCCGAAAGATGAAACTGCTCACTAAATTCTTTTAATGATATCTTTTCCATAAAATTCTGCTGTATATATGAAATCATTTCTTTTTCTATCGTATTTCTCCCGCTTTTATCATTTTCAATTACAAAGCCCTTCTCCCACATTTCAAGAATAAACTGTAAAAGAATTATTTTTGTCTTTATCTGAGCAGTTATTATGGACTCAGTTTTCTTATTTTTTGCCACATATATTTCAACCAACTGCTCACATAGTTCTTTTGCTGTATCTTTTACTCTTGGACTTATCATCAGATGACCATTTTTTAACGGCTCCAATAATTTATCATCCAACATGTCATTTATGCAAAAAGATATGTATTTTAACGGAAAAAGGAAAGTAAAATAATCCACTGTACCAGTCTGTGAACCCATAAAATGCAGATTACCCGGCGACACTACAAAAGCATCCCCGGGGGTTCCAATATAATTTTCTCCTGATATACTAACAGTCAAAAAACCGCTTTTTACATATATAATTTCCAGTTCATCATGCCAATGAACCGGTATCTGAAATGATCGTCCTTCATTTTTTATATGATATGTACTAAACGGATCATCCTTTGTACCATGTGGTTTATTTTCCTTTAATTCAAAGTACATACTCTCTCCTATACTTCTATAAGACCTTTACTCTTCCATTTTCCACTCTTCCATCTAAGTACCATCCCCACTGCTCTCGCACATTCGTCACCTGCCATAGCAATATATGCTCCTACAGCCAGAAGTCCCTTGTGTATTCCGAGAAAATAGGTTCCGCCAACTGCAAACAAATACATAAATATCGCACCTAATATAACCGGAAAAAATGCGTCTCCGCTCGTTTTTAACGCCTGCCCATATACAAGGTTTGTTACCCTTCCAAGTTCAAGAAATATATCTACTATTAACAACTTTACCACAAGATTTATCATCTGTGTATCATCCGTAAATATATGCACGATAAAATGTCCGGCAAATGCAAAGGTCACGGAAAAGCATGTCGCTGTGATGATACCATATATCGCAGCTTTTCTCGTCCCCCTGTTACATTCCTCAAACTCTTTTGCTCCAATTCTCCAGCCGGTCATAATTGCATTTGCCTGAGCAAGGGCAGCTCCCACGCAATACGAGAAATTTGCAATCTGTATCGCATATGAACGCGCTGTAACATTCATTCCATCCACATCCATCTGATTCATAAAACGCACTATAAATGTCATTGCGATGTTGTAAAGTGCTGTTTCAAGCGCAGAAGGAAAACCAATCTTAACAATCTGTGCAAATATCTTTCTTGATGTAATTCGCTCAGGACTCTGCTTTGCTTTTATAAGTACAGCCCCCATGCCGGCTACAATAATAAGATTTACAACTCTCGAAATAACCGTGGCAACAGCAACTCCCATCACACCCCAGTTGAATGCAAATAAAAATACTGAATTAAGTATTATATTGAGAACATTTCCAACAACAGTTCCTATCAAAGAATGTTTTGTATATCCAAACACTCTCAAATAACTGGAGAAAATAGGAATCAGTGCATTTAAAAAACATGTGCCGCCAACAATTCTAAGATATATTTCAGCCGGCTCAAGCAAAGCCGGAGCAATACTTACGATTCTAAGTATCCCACCAGAAAAAGTAGCAAGAACGACAGACATTACGATACCTATCAATGCGTTGAATATAAGTCCAAGTTGCCTTGCCTGATATGCTATCCCCGGTCTTCCAGCTCCGATATTTTGTGACATAACGGCTATCATACCCGATGATATTACTCCAAACATAATAATAAAAACACCTATATATGTATTTGCTGTTCCCACTGCTCCTACAGCCTGATCACTTACAGATGATAGCATAAGCGTATCAACCATACCTGAAAGCATATAAAATAAAGTTTCTAAGCATATTGGCACAGATAGCTGTGTTAATGTTTTTCTTTCCGCTGCCATAGTTTTTCTCCTCACATACAATTCAAGAATGCCATATCAATAATACGATATATTTCTATGTAATTCTTGTATAATATCATGTGAAAATTGCACTATTTCTACTTTATCTTAAAGAGCACTGGGTGCGAGCTAAATTGATTACTCATGCTTACAAGGATTTGCAAATCAGGATAACTTTTTCCGTTTTCCCAATTTGAAACAGTTTGCCTGGTAACATGAAATAATTTGCCAAACTCCTCTTGTGTTAATTGATTGTCTTTATTCTTTTAACACCAGTTCTTTTTCTTATTTTCTATGCAGTTTTCCAGTCTTCTACACTAAGGATTGCTTCATGTTCGCGTCCACCTGCATGGCAGTAGATACTCTCGTATATATGTAACAACACTGTTTTCTCAAATAATCACTTTGTTTGTGGCAATTTCCCAGATTCTTGAACAAGCTTCTTTTCCTGTGACTTTACCCTACGCTCTAATTTCTTTATGTCTTCAGAAGGAGGCAGCTCCTCTGGTTTTATCCCCCTAGAACCAAGCGTATCGCGTACTGACTGATTATTCTGAACATGTTCTGATGTAATAGCGCTCTCTCCCTGAAGATCCTTTTCTTCTACGTTATAATTTGTCATTTCTGTAGCAAGATTCTTAGCCGCAATGGTTAGTGTTGGCAAAAAATCAGCCAGTGGTCGCTTATCACTAACACCTAATTTCTTCTTCATTTCCTGCGTAGACTTGCCACCAAATAATGCCTGGTCACCTCTTGATCTAATACGACCAAATCCAGCATCATCCACACCTCGTTCATATATATTTTGCGATAATCTCTTTTCTGATTCACGAAGCTTTCCTCTTGCCTCTGTTCTTTCAATATATGCGATTCTTTCTTCTATCAGCTCCTGCTTTCTTGTCTGAACAGCAAAATAACTCTGAGCAAACGCAATCTCTTCTTTTCTAGGATCGCCATTTTGAGCAATAAGATAACATGCATATCTGGTAAGCATGTAATCCTTTACCGCTCTTTCTGCCCCACTACCTATTTGAACCATTTTCGTGACGCTGCGAAAATGGTCCGCTGGCTCTATTTCAGAAGCCTTACAAGAATCTATCGCTCTTTCAATTGCCTTATGAAAATTTTCCCAGCGATCATATCCAAGAAGAGCCATCAAATCCCTTGCATACCAAAATTCAACAGCTTCTTCTTGTATTATCTTTACAATTTCATCAAAAGCATTTTTCATTGCATATATTGTTTTCTTATCCATATTCCAAAACTCCTTTATCCAATTATGGAACTCTTAAAGTGTTCGAATTCGAACACTTTAAACTTCTTCCTTTTCCTTATTTAACTGTTCCATCTTCATATAATATGCTAACAAACGTAGGAAGTACTTAGGCACACGCTTTTTCCCATGCTCCCAATCACTGAGTGTCATATATGGGATTTCAAAATATTCACAGAACTTTTTTCGATTCATTCCAGTGCTTTCCCTCAGTTCAATAAGAATGTCCTTCGCTTCTTTTTTGTCATCTATCATCAAATCTTTCATTTTCCTCTCCTTTCACGCTAAGCGTTATTTACATTATATCACGCAATGCGTGATTTTTCAATCTGAAGAAAATAATCAATCTTGTCTTCCGATTCTTGCAGGATATTTTCATAAAGTATCGGTCCTGTTTCGAGCATTCTCCGAATCATGGTCATTGCCACAGACTTCTTACTTTCATCCTTAGTATCATTCACACCCGACATTAACTCATCTGCCGTCACGTTGCTTTCCCCAAACCAGCAGAATCCGGTGCCTTCATTTTTCAAAAAGGCGTATGATTTAAAACTTCCATACGCCTTTTTATATTCCGTTCTTCAAATTATCTAAAAGTTGACTACAAATATATCACCGTTCATACGATGCAATAATTTCTTTGCTATCTGCTGTTTTTCGCAAATTCAAAAGGAAACTAAAACAAGCAGTTACTTTTAGATGTAATCACAGTATCGAAAATTTATGCGACTGCTTAAGCATCATTGAAACCAGACGACAACAGGGAGCGAATCTTTTTCTTACTGCACAAGAAGTATTCTCCACCTCATAATTCTACCTTTCCTTGTGGCACTTTTTTAACTAATCAACTGTCAAAGATGAGATTATATATGTTTTTCTTTTGATTTTCAAGTTCTCATTGAAAATTTCTGCCCATAAAGGCATTTTTGTTCAATGAACTTAATCTGTTAAATTACTTCTTGAATTTATATTTCCCTTTTCCGTGACCGGATACTGGTTCAATAATGTCTGTCTGCACTAAATTGGAAAGAAGTTTTGAAGCACCTGAACCTTTCATTTCAAGAAGTTCAATAACCGCACTTCTTCCAAACATCTCATCAAAGCCAAACTTCTCAAAAAGTCTATGGATATGAATCGTCGTTTTTACCGAGAAATCACTACTTTTTTTCGGAAAGTACACTTTCAATATTCACTTTTTCGTCTTGAATATCCACTTTTTCTTCGTTCAAAAGTCCACTTATATGAAGATTTCGATTATGAAGCTCTTTTTTCTCCTTCAAAAGCAAATTTCTAAGAAACGCTTCCAGATACTCTGTTGTTTCGTGAATCGGTTTCCTCCTTTCTCGAAAAAATAACAGCCTTACGTTTGATTTCGTAAGACTGTCTCATAATTTCTTTATTGAATTGTAACTGCTTAATACTTAAATATAACTGTTTTGCACTCTTCACAAATTGAAGCAGCTACCCTTGTTCTATGACTTGGTTTAAGCTCTGTGATTTTCACAAAGCCCTCTGCATTTTTCGCATTTTCAAATACTCCCGGTACTTTATTTACAAAGCTAAAAGCACCATCTTTACTGCAAAACAAGTATCCGTCACGCATCTCTTTACCACATTCAGGGCATTTCATTGTATGCACCTCCATTTCATTCATTTGTCATTTGCCTACTTAATTTTAATGCTTCTTGTACTCGCTGTTCAAAGACATCTACCTTTACAAGAGCAATGCCTTCTGCATCATCTCCGAGGACAACTAATCTGTCGCCTTCATTTAGTTTAAATGTTTCCCTGGCCGCTTTCGGTATTACAATCTGACCTTTGCTGCCGATAGTGACTGTCCCCCATAAATGCTTACCTATCGGGGCAGGAGCAATCTTTATATCATCGACTTTATTGTCCTGATGAACAAGTGAATCTATCGTAACGCCATAGTATTTTGCCAGCTTGTCACACTTATCAATATCAGGATAAGTTTCTCCGGTATCACATAGTTAAAGATATTGATGTCATTTAATCAATTTTGCCGATAAAGCGGTAGAAGATTTCTACCTCCTGTTCCCGGCTTCCGTCCTCACCTTTGACCGCTTCATGGACAACGATTTTTTCAATCAGCGTATTCAAAAGTTCGGCGGTCAGTTCTGTTGGATTGACGCACTCTTTCATCAAGGCAATCCATTTTTCTGCGTCTGCGGCGTTCTGGCTTTCAGTGGCGATAGCGGATTGAAGCTGTTCAATCTTTGTGTCCAGTTCAGCCTGTTCGCTCTGGTACTTCCCGGACAGCATAGAGAAGTTGTATTCTGTGATACGCCCCGCCGCCCAGTCCTCATACATCCGGGCAAACAGGGTATCGACTTCGGCTTTCCGCTTCTCCGCTTTGTTCAACTCTGCGGCTTGCTTCTTTCTTGCGGCGGCCTGTCCCTTGTCATTGGCATTTAACAGCCGCTTCAAAAGCCGTTCTTCATCATGCTGTACCAGCCCCGACCAGTATTGCAGACGGGAGAGGACATAGGCGTAAAGCACATCATAGCGGATATAGTGCATGGAGCATTGGCGTG
>ENA-OROU01000586-OROU01000586.1-human-gut-metagenome-genome-assembly--contig:-NODE-586-length-38222-cov-3.422066_pt1 | contig 38222 bp, 26 predicted proteins | sample MGYA00242131_ERZ509054 | MGnify/ENA primary metagenome ERZ509054 (study PRJEB26280, sample SAMEA2338749) | human gut metagenome | biome: human gut; feature: human-associated habitat; material: faeces... | reverse complement strand
GCGTTCATGAGCAAGTAGCGAAGCGGATTGCGAACGTCCGCTTTACATTGTTACAGAACCATATACAGATTTATGGCAAAGAACTATAAGCAGGTTGAGGATACAATTGTACTTATACCATTGATCAATGGATCGGCCGAGAAATTGGTGGTGTAAATGATTCTGTGTAAATCTTTCAGATGGATGATAGAATCGCAGATTTATAGAAAACAAATAGATCATGTGACGGGCTGAATGGCATTATTTCTTGCTGTTCAGCCCGTTGTTTGTGTAATAGCCAGGATTCCATGATGTAGAATTGCGTGAGCTGCTTTGCAGCGGAGCAGCTCGTAGGCATCGGTTGGGGGAAAAAGACCTTTTGACCCCAACATCATTTCAAGGAATCCTGACATCATCAGATAGAAAACAACAAGTTTGTGACACACGAGATAAGAATCGTAGTTGTTTCAGATCATACCTCCAGAACGACTGCCTGATATCCTTCCAGTGTAATCTCATTTTCATCTGTCTTAAGCTGCGGAAGATTGTTCAGCACGATATTTTTGATCTTTGACGGAAGCGTCAGGGTCTGCGGCTGTGTTTTGTAGTTGCCGATCACGAGCAGCGTCTGGTCTGCGGATTTCCGGTAGTATGCCATGACACGGTCCTGATCCTCAAAGACAGGAAGCAGATCGCCGTATACGACAGTTTTGCTATAAGCCGGATCCTTACGCAGCGCAAGCAGGCGGCGGTAGTACTGATAAACGGAATCCGGATCATTTTTCTGACTTTCCAGATTGATCTTTGTGTAATTGCGGTTTACCTTCAGCCATGGAGTGCCGGTTGTAAAACCTGCATTCGCGGAAGCATCCCATTGGAACGGAGTCCGGGCATTATCACGGCTGACACGGTTTACCGCCTTCAGGGCAGCGTCTGGTGTCAGACCGGCATCTAAAGCTACCTGGTACTCGTCGAGTGTTGAAATATCGTCCACTTCGCTGATCGACTGGAATTCTACATTTTCCATACCGATCTCCTGGCCCTGATAGATAAACGGAAGGCCGCGGAGCATGACATTCATTGTGGCAAGCAGTTTTTTGGCGGTGAGAGTACATTCACCCTCCGGGATATAGCGGGAAACGCCGCGCGGTTCATCATGATTTTCGATGATATTGGAGAGCATGCCGATATCGCCGATCTTTTTCTGGCTGGCGAAGCAGCAGCTGCGGTAGTCATTCGGGGTGATTGGAGTCTGGTCATACCAGCCCTTCTCACTGCCGCCGAAGATGGCCTCATTGAAATCGAACATCGTTGAGAAATATCCGTTGTCACCGATGAAATCCGGAAGCTCCTCCGGTTTTTCATTAAAGACCTCGCCGGCAGTAAATGCACTGTGCGGAAGGAAAGTACGGTCACGCATTTCTCCTAGAAATTCGCCGACACCGACTGCGTGCTTGAGCATTTCACCCGGGCTGCACATGCCGTCTGCACGGTTCGCCGGATAATCCCGCCACGGAAGCGCCTTTTTGATGTTGATGATCGCATCGATACGGAAGCCGGCAAGTCCCTTATCCAGCCACCAGTTGATCATTTTATAGATTTCCTCGCGCAGCTTCGGATTTTCCCAGTTCAGATCCGGTTGCTTTTTGTGGAACATGTGCAGATAGTATTTGTCCGGATGACCCGGGAGCGGTTCCCAGACACTGCCGCCGAAGTAAGAACGCCAGTTGCATGGCAGTTTTCCGTCCGGACAGTCTTCAATGTAAAAATATTTTCCGTACTCGCCATCCGGATCCTCGCAGGCTTTTTTGAACCATTCGTGCTCATCGGAGCAGTGATTGACGACGAGATCCATTAGGATATACATATCGCGTTTTTTTGCTTCGGCGATCAGACGGTCCATGTCATCCATTGTGCCGAAGCGCGGGTCGATGTTGTAATAATCAGAAATATCATAGCCCTGATCTGCGAGCGGTGAGCAGTAGATTGGAGAGAGCCAGATAATGTCGATGCCGAGGTCTTTGAGGTAATCGAGTTTGCTGATAATGCCCGGAAGATCACCGATGCCGTCTCCGTTAGAATCACAGAAGCTTTTCGGGTAGATCTGATAGGCTGTTTTTGTGTGCCACCATTTTTTTTGCATAGTAAAATACCTTTCATTATTTAATGAGTGTTTATTTTCGGAAAAAGTTTCCTCTATATTTTGCCTGCGGAACTGAAGAGGGGTAAATCCGGTCGCCTTTTTGAATTCCTTCATAAAATGCCCGAGATTATTGAACCCGCTTTCCAGACAGACCTCCGTGACCTGCAGTTCGGTCGTATGCAGTAATGTTGCCGCATGGCGGATACGGAAGTCGTTGATATAGGAAACGGGTGTTTTGCCGAGTGATTTTTTGAAAAAACGACAAAAGTACTGCTCATTCATTCCGGCAAGTGCAGCCAGTTCTCCAAGAGAAAGCGGATGCTGGTAGTTTTGGCGGATGTGACTGATCACAGTCTTAAGAAGTTCCACGCGCGGATTGCGTACCGGTTCATTTGAGGCAAGCTGAGCATGTTCTGCAAGAATTCCGAGAATATTCAAAAGCGCAGCCTTGATCCGCAATTGTGAAACAGGATTTTCGGTTGTAAACTGGTCCAGACAGATCCGGTTTTCCCGAAAGAAGATCGAGCGGATCCGAAAAAATTCCTGTTGTATTTCCGAAAAAGCCGGGTGCTCAGGTCCGAGAAAAGACGGAAAGGAAAGCTTGTGTTCTGATAACGGAAGCAGAAACTGTTCCTGTGCCGGGTCTGGAGCGGCGAATGTGAGCAGATCGGGAGAGAAGACGACTGCCTGTTCCCGATACTGATCAGAATCAGAGGTAAGTGCATGCAGTTCTCCGCTGTTGATAAAACAAAAGCATGGGCTTTTGAGATGAGTCAGTGTCATATTGATATCAACCTGATAAGAGTCCTGCTCAAGATAGATGATCTCGATGGGTTCATGCCAGTGATGTTTGACCGTAAATGGAAAACCAGGCGGATTAGTCTCACGCACCGCTTGGTAAAATGCACATGGAAAACGGAAGCTTCCATGCTGCCTTGCTTCTTTTAAGAAAGAAGGAAGCCGGTTATATGGCGTCTCTGTCTTCATTTATGAAGAATGACGCGTGCCTCGTACGGCTGCAGTTTTCCAGCTTTATGTCCTTTGTAATTGGAGATCAGCTCTTCGGCAGCCGGATCTTCGCAAAGAACACAGTCTTGTTCCTGATCGGTAAAGTTGCAGGCAACGGTCAGTACCTGTCCGTCAAGAATACGCTTGTAAGCATAGATGGTTTCGCTGTCCTCGAGAAGTCCCTGGAATTTTCCGTAAACGATGATCGGAAGCGTGTGGCGCAGACGGATCAGCTCCTGATAATAATGGAAAACAGAATCCGGATCGGCGAGGGCGGCCTTGGCATTGATCGCTTTATAGTTCGGGTTTACGTTGATCCACGGGGTACCGTCTGTAAAGCCTGCATTTTTGGAATCGTCCCACTGCATCGGAGTACGGGCATTGTCACGGCTGATCTCTTTGAGATAACGCATCATATCCTCTGCTTTTACCAGTCCGTTGTCCACATACTGATGGAAAGCATTGATACTCTCAATGTCACGGTAGTCCTCCAGCTTGTCAAAGTAAACGTTTGTCATACCGAGCTCTTCGCCCTGGTAAATATAAGGTGTACCCTTGAGCATGTGCAGGCAGGTGGCGAGCATTTTTGCAGAAACAACGCGGTATTTTTCAGAGTCGTTTGCAAAACGGGAGACAGCACGCGGCTGATCGTGGTTATCGAGGAAAAGGCTGTTCCATGCCTTGCCTTCCAGCTCATACTGCCATTTGTTCATAATATGGCGGAAGTCAGCCAGCTTCGGTTTCTGATCCGTCCATTTCCCAATCGGGCCTCTTACGAGATCCACATGCTCAAACTGGAATACCATTCCAAGCTCGGTTCCTTCATTGTTCGCATATTTCTGGGCTTCTTCGATGGTAACGCCGGCGGCCTCACCGACGGTGAGCAGATCGTAATGGGAGAGTACGCGACTGTTCATTTCCTGGAGAAATTCGTGGACACGCGGACCGTTGCATACATATGGGGAAAAATTGCCATATAATCCGTCTTCGACCGTTCCGTCCGGGAAGGACTGATCCTTGGAGATCATGCTGATGACATCCATGCGGAAGCCGTCAATTCCCTTCTCGCACCACCAGTTCATCATATCAAAGACTTCATCGCGGACTTTCGGGTTTTCCCAGTTCAGATCAGGCTGTTTTTTGGAAAAGCAGTGCAGATAGTACATGCCGGTACGTTCGTCAAATTCCCATGCGGAACCGCCGAAGCAGGCACCCCAGTTGTTCGGCTCTTTTCCATTCTTCGGGTCTTTCCAGATGTAGTAATCACGATAAGGGTTGTCTTTGGAACTGCGGCTTTCGATAAACCATGCATGCTCATCAGAGGTATGGTTAACGACAAGATCCATGACAATTTTGATATGATGACGGTGTGCCTCTGCAAGCAGACGGTCGAAATCTTCCATAGTACCGAAATCATCCATGATATCACGGTAATCGGAAATATCGTAGCCGTTGTCATCGTTCGGTGATTTGTAAACCGGAGAAAGCCAGATCACATCGATCCCGAGCGTCTCCAGGTAATCAAGATGTGCGGTGATACCATTCAGATCACCAATGCCGTCACCGTTGCTGTCCGCGAAGCTGCGCGGATAAATCTGATAAATAACGGCTTCTTTCCACCATGCTTTTTTTTCTTCTGCCATCGTTTTTTCCTCCTGTATGGTTGTTGTCATTTGAGCCGGAAAAGTGACCACAGGTAACACTATTCTGACTCTGAAATGTATTTTTTTCGGTTGATTTCGCAAAAAACTGACGGAATCATTTTGCTTTGTTATCTCCTACTATAACTGTGGCAGAAGAAAAAATCTACTGCTAATATGACAGAAACTTACGGTATTTTGACTTATTGAAAGCAGAATAAGAATTTCGCCGCGTCAAGTGCGCGGAGCACGAATGTCCGCTTTATGATGAAGCAGCTGTCAGAAAAGTATCTGCAAAAAAAACACCCCACACCTCTCAGGCCTGAGAGGAAGGGGTATTCATGTTTTTGGGACATTTTTTTATGATCCAGAAGAAGGTTCCGGTGAAAATAATTCCTTTTATAATAGTAGTGGAAGAAAATGCCCACCAGATACCGTTCAGACCCATAGAAGTATTTCCAAGGATCATAGCCAGCGGGATTCTTGCACTTGTAAAGAGGATGCTGATGATGCTGCACAGATTTGTTTTGCCAAGTCCGGATATGGCACCGATGGTAGTAAGCTCGATGCACAGAAAGGCTTCGCTGAATCCGATGATAACCAGATAGCTGACAGCAGTTGCAATGGCAGAAGGTTCGTGGAAGAAGATCGTGGCGATCGGGGTTGGTGTAAAGATAAAGATCAGAGTGATCAGTAATCCCCAGATACCGATCGTCCAGAGGGAAGCCCGGTATCCTTTCTTGACTCGGTCAATCTTTCCGGCTCCGTAGTTCTGTGCAGTAAAAGCATTGAGTGCAGTGGCAAAACCATCGGCAGTATTCCAGGATACGGATTCGATCTGCCCTCCGACACGCAGGGTAGCGACTGCTTCCGCACCGAATGCAGATACCATCCTGGTGATAAGCATGGAGATCATACAGTATACCATTCCCTGGATCCCGGTCGGAATACCGATCTTGCAGATCCCGCTCAGATATTTTCCGGACATTCTGCCGATCAGATGGATACCTTTCAGCACATTTTCTTTTTTCTGCCAGGTGATGTCAAGCACCATAATACTCATAACAATGAACTGGGCGGTAACGGTTGCGATCGCTGCACCGCTGACACCAAGCTTTGGTAACGGACCGGGTCCAAGGATCAGCAGAGGATCCAGGATCATATTTGTTACCAGTCCTACCAGATTAGCCAGAAAGGGCGTTTTGGAATCCCCCTGTGCCGTATAGACACCGGTCAGCGTCATGGTCATAAAGGAAAAGACGATCAGACCACAGGCAATCCGTGTGTAGGAAATGGCAGCATCATAAGCTTCCACATCGGTCAGATTGAAAAAGCCTACCATCTGGTGTACAAAGACCAGAGAGAAAACGGCAAAAAGCAGTCCCATATATAAGGATAACTGCATAGCTGTCTGGGCATATTTATGGGCGCTTTCTTTGTCACCCCGTCCGATACACTGGGCTACCTGCACCTGTCCGCTCATTCTGGCAATGGAAGACAGCCCCTGAGAAAGCCAGGTAAACATGCCGCCGACACCGACACCGGCCACGGCCTTTGATCCCAGCAGTCCGATCCATGCCATATCTGTGATATTATACAATGTTGCAAGGAATGACGATGCCATGATCGGGATCGCCAGCTTTATCAGGGACTTAAGAATCGGCCCTTTTGTTAAATTACTTTCCAAAATGTTTAACTAAAACATTCCCAACATTTCGGACTATAGCAAGATAGTCCGAAAATACGGTTTCCTTTGATTTATACCAGATTTTTGCTTTTCATCAGGAGAAGAAGCCCCATTTTAAGCTATTCCTGGCGAGTTACATCGTTTCTGCAGGCATATTTCTTTGCAAAATTTATCATAAAAATATGTACTATATAGTCCGAATATGTTATAATAGGACTATATATAGGAGGTATTTTTATGGCAGTTCCGGCAGAAATCAGAGCAGTTCCAAGACCTGTCAATACGATTGTTGATGACAGTGGAACCAACAGCCCGAAGCGTTATGCAGTCCGCCAGCGGGCATCTTCAAAATATATTCCGGGTGGTAACCCACAACCCAAAAACGGAAAAGTCATCGGACACATCATTGATTACAAATATGTGCCTTTGACTGACAGCACAGCCTCAGATGGACCGGATATGCTTTCTTACGGAGCTTCGGCTCTCGTAAAATCAGTTTCGGCTGATCTGCTCTCGGATCTTTTGAATATCTATCCGGCAAACGAAGCATACAGCATCATGTCCATTGCGACTCTTCGTGTCATCAGGCCCAAGATCACTCTTGGAAGAATGGCTACCCATTACCGTAGAACATTCGTCTGCAAGGATTATCCCGGCGCTGCCATGTCAAAGAATACTCTGGGAAATCTGCTTCAGCGTATCGGACAGGACGGAAACAAGCGGAAGGACTTCTATCAGCTGCGTATTTCATCTGTTGCCGAAGATCATCATATCGCCATCGATGGAACGTTAAAACAGAATACCAGTATCGTGAATGATCTTTCTGCATATTCTTACAAGGCCAGAACCCGAGGCTGCAGTGAAGTATCCGTATTGTATGCTTATGATATCGAACAGATGGAACCTGTGTGTGCCGAAGTCTTTCAGGGTAACAGCATCGATGCGAGTTCGTATTCTGCATTTATCCGTGATAATGATATCCGAAAAGGAATCATCGTTGCCGATAAGGGATTTCCCCCCAGCAAGATCAAAGAGGAACTGGCCGAACGACCGGAACTCCACTTCCTGACACCGATCAAAAGAAATGATCTTCGGATCTCCGATAATAACATGCTGTCTTTCGAGGGTGTTCTTGAAGGCATCGAAGGTCATGTCGTTTATAAGAAAAAACAGATTAAGGGTGGGCGTTTTCTCTACTCCTACAGAGATGCCAGAAAAGCAGCCATTGAAGAAGCTGATTACCTGACAAAGGCTGAAAACCAAAAAACCTTTGAGCCCAAGAAATACAGCAAAAAGTCTTCATTATTCGGCGTGATCGTTTTTGAGAGCGATCAGGATCTTGATCCTAAAACCGCATACCAGTGTTACGATGACAGATGGCTGCTTGAACTTGTATTTAACCGATACAAAAGTGATGACTGTCTTGACAAGACAAATGTCCAGGGTGATTTCTCTGTTATCGGGTCAGAATTCGTAAATTTCATCACTACAGTAATGACGTGCCGGATTATCCGTAAAGCCACCAGGGCCGGTCTCCTAAATAAGATGAGCTACGGCGATCTGATGGATGATCTGTCAAGTGCATGGCGAAAGGCCGATGCACCTCAGAAGCCAAAAACAGATGATGGCTACTGGGTTCATACACTGCAGATCGTTTTTGAAGAACTCGAGGCACTCGGTCTTTCAGAACCCGTCCCTAAGCCTGAACCAAAGAAGCGGGGACGTAAGAAAAAAGAACCCGAAGTGTCAAAAACCAAACGCCCAAGAGGGCGTCCAAGAAAGGATACTAATCCGTCTGTCGGACTTCTATAGTCCGACAGACTGGGAATGTTTTATTCAATTATGAAGGTAAAGAGGCATGGGAAACAATGACAATGTATGCACAGACCTATCTGCTTTTGCTGGCAGTGGTTATTGGATTTTTGACAGCAGGTATCTTTTCGGCAGAATTTCGCCCGGGTGCAGAAGATATCTTTTTCGCATCCAAATATGGCAGATCAAAAGCAGTGAAGAATAAAATTCTTGCGGGAGTGCTTGTGGCTACCATCGTTTATTGGGTTGGGGTAAGTATTCTGTCATTGATTGCATTTTCTGTTATGGGAACAAGTGGTTTCTTTACACCATATCAGATTGATGATCCCTATAGTATTTATATTTTAACATTTGGAGAATATTACCTTTTGATATTGGTGAGTGGTTATGTTGCAGCAATGTTCTGCACGGCATTAGTTATGTTGGTAACAGCGAAAATGCATACACCTAATTTGGCGGTTTGCATTCCATTTATATTACTTTGTATGATGCCGTTTATAGAAAGAGCTTTGTCATCCTTTTCGGGTTTCTTTCATCTGATGCCAACGATATTGACAAATATTTATAATTCAGTGCGTACACCAATACTATTTCAGCTAGGAACGATGGTATTTTGCCAGATTCCATTCCTTAATTTTTTATATGCTGGATTGTTTATTGTGTTGCTGCCATTTGTATACAAGAGTTATAGGAAGTATGGATTAAAGAAGTAGGAGGAATTTTCTTTAGAAAATATATAAAAATCTTATGCAAAACCCTCCTTATCAGTGATATACTGACTCTATCACAAACAAAAAGGAGATTTTTATGCGAAAGAGAAAAAGCCTTGTTCTTCTGCTTCTCGCTGTCTGCCTGCTTTTGTCCGGCTGTGACATTGCTTGGTTCAGTTCGACCATCAACGAGCTGAAGGGCTCCCTCATCGGAAACAGCTACACGATCGGCACTTATGACAACTATGGAAACAAGACGCTGGAGACCAGTGGAAAAAAGATCAGCATTACGGGAAACAAGATCGAGACGATCAGCTATGACAGCAACGGAAAGGCCATCCGGGGCTACGACCTTTCCTCTGTTATCACAATTACGATCGACGGAAAAGAGATCGAGAGCTGCGGCGACACCTGCATCTTTATGCAGAATGGCCTGAATCCGGAGGTGGATTTTTCTACGGAGGTCATTGAGAGCAATGGAGGAAACGGCGTGACGGACAACACGGCTGTTGCCCGCTATCTGAACAAGTACAAAAATTATTTTGGAAAATCAAGAATTGTAGTTATTAAATCCCAGCTGGGGCAGCCCATTGTGGCCTTCTCCGGGGATGATGTGTACTGGGAGATCCCCGAGGATCTGCCGAAAATGACAAAGCTCATGATCGACGGCAAAGCTCTCTATATCCACAGAGCCAATTACCAGATCATCGACAGAAGCCTTTTAAAATAAGAAAAAGCCATGTAGAGTGAAAATTTTGCAATCAAAGACGGGGAAAAGGAAAAACTATGAAGAGGAGATCCTATGACAAAACATTTTATCGGAAGCTCTGGGGACTGATGGTGCCCATCGTCCTGCAGAATCTGATGCTGGCGCTGGTGGCGGTGGCAGATGCGTTTATGCTCGGCGGAATGGATCAGAACTATATGTCTGCCGTTTCGCTGGCAACTCAGATTCAGTTTATCCAGAATATGTTTCTGGCGGCCGCAACCGCGAGCCTCGGGATTCTGGGAGCGCAGTATTGGGGAAAAGGCGATATCAAAACGCTGGATGAAATTTTCTGCATGGCACTGCGCCTGTGCGGGCTGGTATCGGTGGTGTTTTTTGCGGCCTGTGTGTTTGCCGGAAAATATCTCATGCTGATTTTTACCAATGAAAGTGTGCTGATCGAGCATGGAGTCAGCTATCTTCGGATTGCAGGCTTTTCCTATCTGTTGACCGGAATTTCCCAGTGCTATCTGATCATTATGAAGGTCAGTGAACACGCGAAGACAACGGCGGCGGTGAGCTCCGCGACCGTCTGCATCAATATTGTGCTGAATGCGGTGTTTATTTATGGAGCTTTCGGGATTCCTTCGATGGGGGTACGCGGCGCGGCTCTGGCAACGCTCATTTCCCGGTGCATAGAGTTGGCAGTTGCGATTATTATTTCTTATCGGAAGGGCTACATTCATCCGCAGATGAAGTTCCTGTTTTACAGAAATAAGCAGCTTTCCAGAGATTTTTACAAATGCGGGATGCCGCTTCTGGGCGCCAGCCTGTTCTGGGGAATCGGTTTTACTTCCTATTCTTCTTTTATGGGCCATCTGGGAGCAGATGCGGCGGCAGCCAATTCCGTAGCAGCAGTGGTAAGAGACGTGGTCTGCTGTCTGAGCGGAGGAATTTCCGGCGCGACCGGTATTATGGTAGGAAACGAGCTTGGAGCAGGCAATCTGGAGCAGGGGAAAAAATATGGCATCCGTCTGATGAAAATTTCCTGCGTGTGCGGAGTTGCGGTGGCACTTCTCATGTGTCTGGCAGCGCCCGTTATTCTGCATTTTGTGAAGTTGACGCCCGAGGCTTCCAATTATCTCAAAGGGATGTTTGGCGTGATTGCTTTTTACATGATCGGCCGTGCCATCAATGATGTGACGATCAATGGAATCTTCAGCGCTGGCGGCGATACCCTGTTTGACATGTACAGTCTTGCTGTCTGCATGTGGTGCATCGCCATCCCGCTGGCAGCCGCCGGAACCTACTATTTCCATTGGCCGGTGGTCGTCGTGTACGCATGTACCTGCGTAGATGAAGTTGGAAAATTGCCTTGGGTCATTCACCATTTCCGGAAATATAAATGGGTGAAGGATCTGACGCATTGAAAATAAAAAATGAGGGGCGAAGTTTTGGCGAAAAACTCCGTCCCTTAAAAATATTACTCCGGCCACACGAAATGGGCGTTTCCTGCTTCCAGGCCGTCTATGAGGATATTCTGGCCAGTGCAGAAGCGGTTGGTGACAGTCATAAAATAGGCCCAGTCAGCCGTTTCTTCGACAGTCATCCAGCGCTTTAAGGGGGTTACATCCATAATCTGGTCCCAGAGAGCTTTGTCCTCCATAACCGGTTTGTTCAGCTCAGTCAGGACGCCGCCGAAATCCAGGCTGTTGCAGGTGGCACCGTATTTGGCGACCCGGAGGGCGACGTTCTTGGTGTAGGAGAGGACACCGCCCTTGCTTGCCACATATTCCGGAAATTCGGAGCCGTTGTGGCCGCTGGCAGAGCCAATCATGAGAACTGCACGGATGCCAGGATGGATGGCATAAGTTTCTGTGATCGCGATGGTTCCTTTTAAGTTTATATCGATATCCTCTTCGTTCTGCACACCGGCATTGTTGATGACAATATCAAAGGGCTCTAATGCCGGATAGTGTGCTTTGTCACGGATATCCATAGAGATGTGGGTATAGTTCGCATGTTGGATGGTCGCTTCTTTGCGGTCGAAGCCGGTGACGCAGTGGCCTTCACTCAAAAACTTCTCTGCGATTCCTTTTCCAATTCCGGAACTTGTTCCCGTGATCAGTATTCTCATGCTCAGATCCTCCAATAATTATTCTTTTACAGGGTACTTGGCGAGATATTCGTTTCCCACACCCTCCTCTTTCCAGCGATTGGAAATCCGATAGCCGATGGGAGAGAAAACGACCTCGCAGAGCAGTTCGACAATGGCGCCGGTGAAGGCACACATGACGCACTGCGTTAGAGTCCAGCCAAAGAAGTTATGGCTGACAATAAGGGCGAAAATCAGATTGTCAACAAACTGGCCGATTCCTGTGGAAATGTAGGTTCTGCAGGCATAGACGGCGAAGCCCTGGTCTTTCCTGATGGTTCTGCCGATGTACCAGTTTACGAAGTTATTTACGACAGCGGAAACGAAGAAGGCGATCGTGCTTCCGAGAAGCACATACCAGGTTCCGCCGAAGGTGTGGTTCAGGGCGGTGTTTATGACTGTTTCGGACCCGTCTACATAGGATTCGCCCCAGATTCCCGGGATCAGGCTGCCGAGATAGAAGACCAGACACATCCCGAGATTGACAGCGATGGAGACCACGCTGAGCATCGTGGCCGCTTTGGGCCCGAAACGCCGGGTGATCATGTCCATGCACAGGAAGATGATCCATGAAACAATAATGCCACAATCCAGAGCGAGCCACGAAAAGGGTAGATTGATACTCTTATTCGCCAGCAGGTTCATGGAAATTGTGGCAACAATAAATACAGTTACAGTGAGTGAGGGCACGCTGCGGAGCAGAAGCTTCAGCTCTGCCAGGAGTCCCTGGTTCTTTCCTTGATTCATTTTTTGTTCTCCTTGGTTTTCTTATTTTACGAGAAGGATTTTGAGCCCGAACTTCTCGGTTTGCCGTTGGCAGTTTTATAATATAGCGCATTTTTGGGGGAAAGGCAAGTGGATTAAAAAGAAAGAAGAAAATCATTGTTTTTTACAAAAACTTTGATTATACTGGGATTGACAGCTTTACAAAAAATATTGTTTTCCAGGCCGACTTATAAAGCGTGAAATCCGGGTATGCTCAGACCCAATGATTTCGCGCTTTTTCTGCAAAATGGCGGGTTTGAGGGAAACAGGAAAAGGAGATAAAAATTATGGATGCAATTTTTCACAGAACAAGTATCAGAAAATATCAGGAAACGCCGGTAGAGGCGGAGAAGATCGAGACTCTGCTCCGGGCGGCGATGGCGGCGCCCTCCGCCTGCAATCAGCAGCCCTGGGAGTTTTATGTGGTCCGCAATAAAGAGAAGATCAAGGAGCTGTCCGAGGCAAGCCCTTATGCGGGCTGTGCCAAGGGAGCGCCGGTGGTCTTTGTTCCCTGCTACAGAAAGAACTGCCAGGTGCCGATGTATGCCGAGATCGATCTCAGCGCCGCAGTGGAAAATCTTCTGCTGGAGGCCGATTCTCTGGGGCTGGGCGCTGTCTGGATGGGTATTGCACCTCAGAAGGACCGTATGGTTGACGTGCGGAAGGTCCTGGATATTCCTGGGGAGCTGGAGCCCTTCGCCCTCGTTCCCTGCGGCTACCCGGCCCAGGAGCGAACTCAGGAGGATCGCTATGAGGTGGAGCGGGTCCACTATGTAGACTGATTTATTTTGACTTAAAGCAAAGGTGCTGCCAGGCCCTTCATTTGCCTGCCAGCACCTTTTTCAGCCCTTCGGGCCGGATTCTGTTTTTTATGATAATGTCTTCCCACCCAGAAGAGCACCCTGCTGTTTCTGGAGCAGCCGCTCCTTCTGATACTGGGACGGGGTGAGACCCGTGTGTTTCTTGAACTGCCGGATAAAGGTCGCCGTATTGTCTATACCCACCGCCAGAGCCACTTCGTAGATCTTGGGCGGATTGGGTTGGCAGAGGAGCTCGCCGGCCCGCTCCATACGGGCGGCAGAGATGTAATTCAGGAAATTTACGCCGAGATTCTTCTTGAACCAGCTGGAGAGATAAACCGGCGTGATGGAGAAGGCCTCCGCTACCGTGTCCAGGGTCAGCGGTTCGCTGAGATGGTCAGCAATATATTTCTCCATGCATTGCTGCATATTCTGGGGCTGCTCCCGGCGGGAGGGGAAAGACTCCGTGGCAATGCGCGTGAGCTGCTGGCAGAGATACTCCGGATTGTAGAGGGGAATCTCTTCCGCCATGTGCGGTATGGCCTTCTTTCTGGCGAGGCAGGCCTTCTCAAAGACAGCCCAGACCTCCTGATAATGGAAACGGCAGTCGGAAAGGCTGCAGCCGCCTGCCGGATAAAAAATCTCCTTTAACTCCGGCAGAAGCTGGTCCAGAGCGCCGTTTCGGGCATATTCAAAGAGACGGTTCTGCACCTCCTGGCCCAGCCGTTTTCTCGGAAGAACCGCTGCATTTTCCTGGAAGGCGAAATTTTCCATGGGGAGGACCTGGGCGGAGAGAAGACAGTTTTCAGCCAGCCTGTATTCGCTCTGAAGTTCCCGGATATCCGTACAGTATTCGCGGATGCCAGCGAAAAGCCGGGTGGTTTTCGAGGCTTCTTCGGCGGCTTCCTGGAGGCCGGCCAGGATTTCCTCCTTGTCCTCGGGCCGGGCCAGGACCGCGAAGCTGAATTTGTCCAGACTGATGAATTTCAGGGCAAACTGGGAGGTCAGTGTTTTCTCCAGAGAGGAAGTGAAGAGCAGGTCCTCGATGCCGCTGTCCTTCTGAATAGCCAGAGCCATTATCATATAATAAGGATATTTCTCTTCCAGAAGCTTCAGACTCCCCTCGTCCAGCTGGGAACCGCCGCAGAGAAGATAGTGGAGGGCGATTTTCTCCGGAATCTGCTCTTTGGAGTGCTGGCTTAAGGTGTTGATCTCTGAGAGAAGGTCGTGAATCTCGTTTTCGATGATCGAAATCTCATTTTCCCTGGAATCAGAAAACTGAGAGGTGAACTTCCGCAAAGGCAGGTAAATCTTATAATTCAGCACTAGCAGAAGGAGAGAGCTTGCCAGCAGCACGCCGAAAGCGATCACCATCACAAGATACATATAATGAAGGGGAAGCATCAGGGCGTCGTTGTTGATGAGTACCAGGCCGGTGTAGGGAAGGATGGTCATCTGCGAGGAAACACAGTAATACTTGGTTCCGTTTACGCTGATCAGTCCTCCGTCAAGGGCGTCAGAAAGCTGCTCCTCCGAGAGAGGAACGCTCTCATTTTCGATGAGGCAGCGCCCGTCTTTCTGCTGGACCACATAGCCCAGGAACTGGTCGCCGATGGTCTTGTTGATGTTGGCAAATTTGGAAAGGTCCAGTTCGACTGCTACATATCCATGGCTGTAGAGATTCTTTACATAGAGGGCCGTGGAATCCTGGAAAAAGGAAAGGCCGTCGGGAAGCTGGCTGATATCCTCCACCGTCTTGTCCAGAACGATCCGTGAAAAATCCTTTCCTTTATAAAGGGAGCCGTTGTCCCGGACTACCTTGTCTGAATTATGAGTGTATAAATATACAAGTTTTGCATAAGGAAGAGACTGGCGGATCAGAGACAGACGGGAAGCGGCGTCCTCGGCATTGTCGAGGAAGAAGCTGGTGTCCAGCCGGTCAGAGATGCTGAATACCAGAGAGGAATCCTGAAGGCACAGAGTCAACAGGGAATCCAAGCGGTTCATTTCGAGCTGAAAATCGGTATTGACTTTGGTGAGCGTTGTGCTGGCCAGGTTGTATCGCTCTCGGGTGAGCTGTCTGGTATAGAGTCCGCTGGTGCAGAGAAAAACTAAAGTCAGCACAACGGCTATCGTCAGATTCAGGTACAGGACCCGGTTTAAAATACTTCGCTTTGATGACATGTCAAAAACTCCTTCCCAAAACACAAAAAATATAGTCAATAATCAAGCTGCTTTTATCTTAACACGAAAACTTTTGGGCGAAAAGCATTAAAACAGGATAAATCGTTGCTATTTTTTAACATCTTTATCAAAACTTCAGATAAAAATTAAAATAAGAGAAGAGATAGAAAAACGAAAATTGCGTAATCTCCCATGATCCGCTATAGTGAGGTCAGACGGGCGGACAGCGGTTTCGCCGAAAACGAAAAAAACGGAGGGAGAGAAAAAGCAAATGGCAAGACAGAACAAAAAGCCAGTGCCGAAGCAGAGGAGCTTCTGGAAACGTTGCGTGAAGTACCGTTCCCTGATCCTCATGTCTCTGCCGGGACTGATCGCAGTATTCATTTTCTCCTACATTCCCATGTACGGTATCCTGATTGCCTTTCAGGATTACAACCCCGTAGAAGGAATGTTTGGACACAACAACTGGGTAGGATTCAAATATTTCAAGCAGTTTTTACAGAATCCCTATCTGTTCCGACTAATCCGAAATACATTATTATTGGGTATTTATACATTGCTCTGGAGCTTCCCGGCCCCGATCATTTTTGCCCTTCTGATGGATCAGCTGACCAACGCGAAGTTCAAAAAAACCGTGCAGTCCATTTCCTACCTTCCCTACTTCATTTCAACGGTGGTAATCGTAGGTCTGGTAAAAGATTTCTGCAGCGTAGACGGTGTCATCAATGGAATCCGCGAGTTCTTCGGACTCAATGCGATTTCCTTTATGACGGACCCGAAATATTTCCGAACGATCTTCATCGCCAGCAATATCTGGCAGGGACTTGGATGGGGAACCATCGTTTATCTGGCAGCCCTCTCCGGTGTGGATCCCCAGCTTCATGAGGCAGCGACTCTGGACGGAGCCAACCGCTGGCAGCGTATCCGTTACGTCTCCTGGCCGGCTATCGTTCCGACGACGACCATCATGCTGATTCTGGAGAGTGGAAAGATCATCTCCTCTGACTTTACGAAGGTTCTGCTTCTTTATAATGAATCTACCTATGAGACAGCAGATATCATCGGAACCTACGTCTACAGAGAAGGTATTCTGGGCGGAAAATTTGAGTATACGACGGCCATCGGCCTTCTGACCTCACTCTTTTCCTTCATCCTTCTGATAACTGCAAACTTCCTGAGCAAAAAGATCAGTGACAACAGTCTGTGGTAAGGAGGCCTGGATATGAACAGAAAAACCAAGATCAAATTAAGCTTAAGCGACCGGATCTTCAATGCGGTGAACATCTTTATCATGCTGGTCATCGCAGCGGTCATGCTGGCTCCCATCATCCATGTGGTCTGCGTATCCTTTTCCCTGGGATCTGAGATCCAGAAGGGCGGCCTTTTCCTCTGGCCCCACGGCTTTACGCTGGAAGGCTACAAGAAAGTGCTGCAGGACCATATGATCGTCCGTTCCTATATTAACACTGTGATTTACGCCTTTTCCCATACGGCGTTGGTAATCATCCTTACGGCCCTGACGGCTTACCCGCTGACTATCAAGGATTTCCCCTTAAGAAAAGGAATCACCGTTTTCATCACCATCACGATGTTCTTCAGCGGCGGTGCGATCCCGACTTACCTTCTGATGAAGGAGCTGCATCTCATCAACAACCCGCTGGTTATGGTAGTTCCCTTCGTGGTAACAGCCTATAACCTGATCCTTTTCAGGACCTTCTTCGAGGGCATCGACCCCTGCATGAGAGAGTCCGCCCGGATCGACGGAGCAGGAGAGTTCCGTATCCTGATCCAGATCATCATGCCCCTTTCCAAAGCGATCATCGCGGCAGTTTCCCTTTTCACAATCGTTGGAAAATGGAACGACTGGTATTCCGCTCTGATCTACTTAAACTCTGAGGCCTATTATCCGGTACAGATGATCCTCAGAAAGATCCTTTTCAACTCTACGGTTTTTGCCCAGATGGATCCTTCCGTCATGCAGATGTTCCGTAACAGCACGATCACCCCGGCAAACATTCAGATGGCGACCATCGTTGTCATCATGCTGCCCATCATGTGTATCTACCCCTTTATCCAGAAATATTTCGCCGCAGGCGTTATGGTCGGAGGAGTAAAGGGCTGATGAATAAAAAAATGTTCAGGTGCGCCTGAACCCATAAAAGGAGGAACCCAATATGAAGAGAAAAAACGTATCCAGAATCACCGCGCTGGGACTGTGCGGAACCATGCTGCTGAGTGGCGCAGCAGGCCTTACCGCTCACGCTTCTGAAGAAGAGCCCCTTTCTTTCAAAGTGACTACCGTATATTTCGGTGATCAGTCTCCGGAGAACACCAAAATTCAGGAAGAATGGATCAAACTCTGCGAGGAAAAACTGGGAAGAAAGCTTGACATCACCTTCGAGTACATTCACACTGGCGATTACACAGAGAAACTGCAGGTAATCAACGCAGGTGGCGATCTGCCTGACATTCTGACCTGCTACAGCACCAACAGCAACGCAAAACTCATGGTAGATGAGTACGGTTCCAAGGGACTTTACCTTGATCTTGCTGAGCATCTGGATGATATGCCGAACTACAAGAGCTATCTGGACAAGGACCCCCAGAGCCAGAGCACTCTGTTCACTCCGGAAGGAAACCTCTACGGCGCATACAACTTAAGCATCGTTCCGACTGGTTCCGCTCACGGCGCTTTCTCCACCATGATGGCAGTGAAAAACAGCGTACTGAAAGATCTGGGTCTTGAGATCCCGACCACCTTGGATGAGGTTTATGACGTAGCCAAAGCAATCAAAGATGCCGGCATTTCCAAATACCCCATCGTTCAGCTGGAAGAGTGGCAGAATCCCGAGGATGTGGTATTTAACGCTTACCACACCGCTTCCAATCGTTACTATGACGGAACCGAGTTCAAATATGGCCCGCTTTCCGATGATTACAAACTGGCTCTTCAGTATCTGAATAAGATTTACACCGATGGACTGATTTCCCCGGATTACTTTACCTACACCACCGATATGGGTAACGCTGATCTGGAGTCCGGCACCGCCTGCATCCTGCCCTCCGCATGGGAAGGTTATCCCGGTTCCTGGGCTGTTGAGCGTCCGGATGACGAATGGGTAGCAGTACCGCTTCCGACCTCCGATGCTTACCCGGATGAGGCATGGCAGTTTGAGAGAGAGTTCACCAGCGAGTATGAGTTCAACCCGAGATACAGCATGGTTATCTCCGCTCAGTCTCCGATCGCTGACGAGCTCGTGAAATTTGTGGACGCTCAGTATGACGAGGATGTCATCAACCTTCTGAACTGGGGAATCGAAGGCGAAACCTATGAAGAGAAAGATGGCAAGAAGAGCCTGATCGTTACCAAAGATCAGTATGCAGAGTATGGTATGCCTGTATCCGGTTCCATGCGTTCTGGCATCTTCCCGCAGCCGCAGGATATGGATCTCTGGAGAATCGAGATCTCTGAACCGGCTCCGATCTACTGGGATGGTGAGATCGTAACAGATAAACTGGTTGCTTTCTCCAGCAGCGTGATGAACGAGAACAACACCAGCCCGAGAGACGGCCAGCCGAATCCTTCTATCTCCGCAGACGAGTCCAGCGAATATGCAAATATTATGACTCCGGTAGAGACCTATGCAAAAGAGCAGAAGGTAAAATTCATCAAGGGCGACCGTTCCTTTGACGAGTGGGATTCCTACATCGAAGAGATCAACAAGATGGGCGATATCCAGGCAGCAATGGATATTTACAACAGCAAACTCAGCAAATAATAAAGAGTAAAAAAGACCGGGGCGGCGTGAAGCTGTCCCGGTTTTCTGCTATTGAGAAGAAAACTCGTTGCCAGAAAAGAAAAAGGGGCGTATAGTGGTTATCAGCAAGGGCGGAAACGCCTTGAAGTAAAGGAGAATATAAAAATGAGAGCTTACGAACGTCTGATTAAATATGCCATGGTTCCCACGGCCAGCAACGAAAATTCCGCAGCAGTTCCCACCACCGAGTGCCAGTTCAACCTGGCCCACATTCTGGTACACGAGCTGCAGGAGATGGGCGTAAAAGACGCCAGAGTCGATGACAAATGCTATGTTTATGCGAGCATTCCCGCGACACCGGGCTATGAGGACAGCAAAGTTCTTGGTTTTATTTCCCATATGGATACCGTGTCCGATTTTGCAGATCATATGGTACAGCCGATCGTCCATGAAAACTATGACGGTAAGGATCTGCCGCTGGGTGAGAGCGGACGTACGCTTGAAGTGAGCCTCTTCCCGCATCTGCCGTCCCTGAAAGGCCGTACGCTGATCACCAGCGACGGAACCACGATCCTCGGAGCGGATGACAAGGCTGGTGTGGCAGCGATCATGTGTATGGCAGAGCGTCTGATGAAGGATGATATGCCTCACGGAAAGATCTGCATCGGTTTTACACCGGACGAGGAAGTGGGAGGCGGAGCCGATCATTTTGATGTGAAAGGCTTCGGCGCAGATTTCGCCTACACCGTGGACGGCGGAGCCGAGAGCGAGATCGAGTACGAAAACTTCAATGCGGTGAGAGCCGATGTGGATTTCAAAGGCTTCAACATCCATCCGGGTTCAGCCAAGAACACGATGATTAACGCCGCTCTGGTAGCAATGGAATTCAACAATATGCTTCCGGCCGGGGAGACTCCGAGGGACACCGACGGTTACGAAGGTTTCTATCATCTGACCCGCATGAGCGGAAATGTGGAAAAAGCAAACCTCAACTATATTTTAAGAGACCATGACGCGGACAACATCGCCAGAAGACAGGAGATCATGAAGGAGATCGCGAAAAAGCTCAATGAGAAATACGGAGCAGGTACCGTGAACCTGACCCTCAAAGAGGAGTACCGCAACATGGCTGAGAAGATCAGAGAGAACTTCCACCTGATCGAGAATGCGAAAAAAGCTGTCAAGAAATCCGGCGTGGAGCCTCAGGTGGTTCCGGTCCGGGGCGGCACCGACGGCGCGCGCTTAAGCTTTATGGGTCTGCCCTGTCCGAACCTCGGTACCGGCTCCTATGCCTGCCATGGTCCTTACGAGCACGCTACTGCAGAGGGCATGGACATCGTGGTAGATACTCTGACTGAGCTGGTACGCCTTTACGGAGAGATGAAATAAGAATGGGAAAAGAAGTAAAAACAAACGCAATGCGGATCCTCGACCGGAATAAAGTTCCCTATGAGATCCTCAATTACGAATGTGATGAATTTATCGATGGTCTTCATACCGCACAGGCCACAGGGGCGCCGGTAGAGCAGTCTTTTAAAACGCTGGTGGCGAAAGGGAAGAGCGGTGGTTATTATGTCTTTGTGATCCCCATTGCGGAGGAAGTGGACTTAAAAGCCGCAGCAAGATCGGTAGGTGAAAAATCCGTGGAGATGATCCATGTGAAGGATATCACCGCCATCACCGGTTATGTCCGGGGCGGCTGCAGCCCTCTGGGCATGAAGAAACAGTTCCCGACCGTGATCCATGAAAGTGCAGAAGCTTATCCGGAAATCTATGTCAGCGGAGGCCGGATCGGTACTTCCATCAAGGTAGAGCCCCAGGCGCTGGCCAAAGTTGCCCGGGCGAAGTTTGATGATATTATCCGGAAAGCAGAATAACAGGAAAACCGGACGCTCTGCTGCTTTCAGCGTGGCTTTGATTCTGAAGGGAGGACAGGAATGATCTACCATCAGGCGAAGGATCCGACCGCTTACCAGACGATTTTCTACCGCCAGATCGGTCTGAAGAAACAGGAAGAGGAGACGGGAAACAGCTGGAGAGACGATGAAGGGGGATATATCTATACCTTTGGAACGATGGATACGATCCAGATGGGAATCGGAGAGTATACGGTTCCGGTGGATTTCCTTTCGGAGTTTCAATACGATACGGAATATCTTCATGCAGGGATCATCTATGAAGGGATTACCTATTCACTGGTGGATAACCATATGAAGGAATTTGCCACACCTTCTGCGTTCCTGGCGATGGAACAGGCGGCAGGAGGCATCAACTGCTGGAAAAAAGGCCAGCATTTCAAAGGAGTGGAGATCTCCGTGGAACTGGGATATCTCCGGGAAACACTTCTTCCTTTCCTGGGTCTTTCCGCAGAGGCTTTGGATTTTCTGGAAAAAAACGTTCGTTATCTTCATTTACCGGAGGAACTGCAGGATCTGATCTTTCGGGCAGAGCAGCTTCTTCGGAAACAAGAAATGACGGAGAGCCTTTTAAAATCTCTTGCAGCAGAGTTTGTATCCCAGCTGGTGCGTCCGGAAATCCGTTCCGTTTTTGCGAATGGAGAGGCGATGCTCACCGGAAAGATCAAAGTAGGGAAAAAAGAGATCCGTATGAAGAAAGAGGATTTTCAGAAAATCATGCAGGTTCATGACCGGATACGGGATCATGCGGAAACCTTTGTGACGATTTATGCGTTGAGTCAGGAATTCAGTATCGGAGAACAGAAGCTGAAAGCAGGTTTTCAAAAGCTGTATCAGCAGACGATCTGGGATTATGCCAATCAGGTACGAATGAACCGTGCGGCAGTCCTTCTGAAGGATCCGGAAAAAAGCATTGCGGAGATATCAGCACTCACCGGTTATCAGAGTCAGGCGGCTTTTCGGAAAATGTTCAAGAAATGGAGCGGGACGACTCCGGGAAGATTCCGGGCCTTTATCAGAGAAGAAAACTGATACTTCAGGAGGCCGGAACTCATTGCTTTTTACAATGGGCTCCGGCCTCCAGTTTTTTAAGGCTGTATGGTTTTGTGATGACGTCCCTCGGGAATGACAAGAGGTGTACGGGAGACCGGATCGGGAATGATCTGACAGTCCAGTCCGTAGATTTTTTTGATCAGACCGGGTGTGATGATCTTAAGAGGAGCACCCTGAGCCTCCAGTTGTCCCTGATACATGGCAAAAATATAGTCTGCATACCTGGCAGAAAGGTTGATATCATGAAGCACCATAAGGATCGTGGTGTTTCTTTTTTTATTCAGATCCGTGAGAAGATCCAGGATTTCCACCTGATAAGCAATATCCAGATAGGTGGTGGGTTCATCCAGCAGGAGAATATCGGTCTGCTGTGCGAGAGCCAGAGCGATCCAGACCCGTTGTCTCTGACCGCCGGAAAGCTCATCCACACTCCGGTCTGCCAGTTCTGTGATACCCATGAGTTCCAGCGCTTCTTCCACTGCGGCAAAATCCTCCGGACGCATACCGCCAAAGGCTCGCCGGTAGGGAAAACGCCCACGGGCGACCAGATCCGTTACCTTGATCCCTTCCGGAACAACCGGAGACTGGGGAAGCAGTCCCAGAGTTTTGGCTACTTCTCTGGAAGGAAGAGAAGAAATACTTTTTCCATCCAGTGTAATCATACCGGACTCTGGTTTTAAAAGCCGGGCAAAGGTTTTGAGAAGCGTGGATTTTCCGCAGCCGTTGGCTCCCAGAATGACACTGATCTTCTTTTCAGGAAGCGTCAGTGAGACATCAGAGAGGATTTTCCGACCGTCATAACCGGCGGAAATTGTTTCAGCAGAAAGTATGGGATTGTTCATCAGACATGTTCTCCTTTGTCATTCATTTGAAGCAGTAAAAATAACAGGTAAGGTGCTCCGAGGATGCCTGTGACCACACCTACGGGATAGCGGGAGGGGAGGGCGAACTGACCGATGAGGTCAGATGCCAGTACCAGTGTGCTTCCGGTGAGAGCCGAGGTAAGCATGCCGTTTTTTCCGTTTCCGGAAAGTCTTGTGGCGATGGGGCCGGAAAGAAAGGCTACGGAAGCCACCGGACCGGTCACAGAAGTGGCAAAAGCTACCAGAAGGAGCGCCAGAAGGATCAGTGTCAGCCGGATCCTTCTGACGTTAACCCCCAGAGTCACGGCATGGGCTTCTCCCAGCTGAAGCATGGAGAGCTGTCGGTTCAGGAGAAGGATTGCACCTCCTGCTCCGAAGACGACAAGCGCTAAGCGGGGGACATTTTCCAGCTTTACGCCGTTTAAGCTTCCGCTGAGCCAGCGGAGTGCGTTGGCCACATCGTACTCGGAGGCTTTCAGAAGCATCCACGAAATGACTGCGCTCAGAAAAGCCTGCATGCCAATACCTGTGAGGATCAGCCGGGCGTTGGAAAAACCGCCGCCCTGGGAGAGAAAGTAGATCAGGACAGAAACCAGAAGACCGGAGAAAACAGCCATCAGGGAGACCGTGCCTCCGTTAAGCTTTAACACCAGAATGCCGAAAACGGCAGCCACACTGGCACCGGAGGTGACACCAATAATGTCAGGACTGGCCAGGGGATTTCCAAGAAGCTGCTGAAAGGTATTTCCGGCCATGCCAAAGGCCAGCCCACAGAGGATGGCAGTGAGCATCCGGGGAAGGCGGAGGGTTCTGATCGTAAAAACAGCACCTTCCACGTCCTCACCGGAAAGCACCTTCAGTACGGTCTTCGGGGAGTAAATGGTGTTTCCATAGATCATCATGATGCAGGCAAGGGCAAAAGTGAGGAAAAGAAGCGTAAGAGCCGTAAAGACGTACCGGCGCTGGCGCTTCCGATAACCGTCCGTTATCGTGGAAAGCTGATTTTTCATTTGTTTTTTCACAGAGAATTCACCTTCGCTTTCCGAATGATAAAGATAAATACCGGAGCACCGATCAGGGCCGTGACAATACCGGATTCCAGTTCGCCTGGGCGGCCCAATATACGGCCAAGTACATCGGCAAACAGAAGAAGACAGGCTCCGCCAACGGCAGAGAGCGGCAGGATTTTTCGCATATCCGGGCCGAGGAGCAGCCGCATAAGATGAGGGATCATCAGTCCCACAAAGCCGATGGGGCCTGCCAGAGCCGTAGTGGATGCACAGAGAAGAACTCCCGCGAGGGCGCTTGAGGCACGGATCAGAGGAACATTGAGTCCAAGTCCTGTGGCGGCATCGTCACCGAGCGCCAGAGCGTTCAGGGAAGGGGCCAGAAAAATGCTTAAGAAAAAACCAATGACAAAACAGGGCAGAAGCAGACGGATGTCAGCCCAGTCTGCGCCGCTGATACTTCCTGTCTGCCAGAAACGGAACTGATCCATGACCTGGGTGCTGGGGAGCATAATGGTATTGACCAGAGACTGGAGCGCGGTGCTTGCGGCGGCACCTGCCAGAGCCAGCTTGATGGGAGTGGCTCCGCCGTGCCCGATGGAGGCAAGCCCGTAGACCAGAATAGCCGTGAGTGCGGCACCAGCAAAGGCGAGACCGATATACTGGATGCCTTTATTTATATGAAGAAACGCGATTCCGAACACAACAAAAAGGGAAGCTCCCGTATTGACACCCAGAATGCTGGGATCAGCAATGGGATTTCGGGTGATGGCCTGCATGAGAGCGCCGGAGATACTCAAAGCGGCACCTGCGAGAACACCAAAAACCGTACGCGGGATCCTTGCCTGGACCACATTGGCATCGAAACTGCTCTCGCCCAGATGAAAAAGACTCCGGATCACAGTCTGAAAGCCCACGGATTTTGCTCCGCAGGCTACAGAGGCCAGAACACAGAAGGCCAGGCAACTCAGACTGATGATACCGGTGAGAAAGAACCGGTGCTTTTTCATTTGATTTTTTCCTGAGCAGCAGAGAGGAGGCTTAAATAGTCATCAATCTCAGCGGGAATGGAGAGGATGGAGGGAGTTGCGGCACCTGCCAGGGCAGTGGTGCTGTCAATGAGAGCAACGGCTCCATTTTTCACTGCGGGGATCTGACTCATGAGTTCATCCTGCTGAAGGGCATCCAGAAGCGTCTCATCGCCATAAGCAACAATCATATCCACATCACTTAACTGATCGGCATTTTCACGGCTGACGGTGATGCTGAAATCTGTGCTGTCTCCGGCAAGTTTGGTGACACTTTCCGGAAGTTCCAGACCGAGATCCAGAAGATAAGTAGCTCTCGGGTCTGCGGAAGGCAGATAGATATAGAAAGAACTCAGATCGTCAGCATTGATCCAGCAGAACGCAGTTTTGGTGCCTTTAAGGTCCGGATAGTCGGCCAGTTTATCCTGGATCAGCTGCTCGACTTCAGCTACCTTAGCTTCTCCCTCGGCTTTCATACCCATACCCTCGGCATTTTCAATCGTCTGGTCTCTCCAGGTAGTCTGCCAGGCATTTTCCTTATAAGGAATGACAGGGGCAATCTGGCTTAAGGTGTCATAATCCTCTTGAGTCAGACCGGAGTAAGAAGCCAGGATCACATCAGGATCACAGTCGCTGATGGCTTCAAAATCCAGACCGTCCACATCATCAAAAACATTGGGAGCGTCAATACCCAGTTCCTGGAAGGCCTCGTCTGTCCAGGGATGCAGATTGTTTTCTGTTACCATACCATAATTGGCGGCAGAAACGCCCACGGGAGCAATGCCGAGTGCCAGCGGCGTGTCCTGGTTTTCCCAACCGACGGTAGCGATGCGCTCCGGTTTGCTCTCGATGACAGTCTCGCCGTAGGCATGCTGGATCGTGATGGGATATTCGGTTTCCTTGTCTGCTCCGGAGGCAGTGCTTTCCTCTTCAGAGGCTGCCTCGGTTTCAGAAACAGTTTCTGTCTCGGCAGCGGAAACAGCCATAACAGATGTCAGTGCCAGCAGGGAACAAAAAAGAACGGATAATTTTTTAAAATTCATAAAGACCTCCTAAAAATAATTTCTAATGGTAAGTTAAGGCTAACTAACTGCGTTGGAGTATAGCATGAAGAAAAAAATCCGTCAATCCATGCATCGTAAAAAATATGGTTGTCACCGGATTGAGTCGTTTTTGCGTTTACAAAATTTTCAGAATAAATAGCATCACAGATCCTCGAAAATAATGTTATAATTAAACTGATAGAGTAAAAAGGCAAGAAGGAGGCATTATGGCGGAAAAAGATTTTGTAAAACTGAAAAATGTGACGAAAATATACCAAATGGGTGAAGTGCAGATCCGTGCGGTAGACGGCATTGATTTTTCCATTGATAAAGGCGAATTTGTAGTTGTGGTAGGCCCCAGCGGAGCCGGAAAAACCACGGTTTTAAATATCCTCGGCGGCATGGACAAGGCCTCCGGAGGAGAAGTCCTGGTGGACGGAAAGGACATCGCCGGTTATTCCCAGAAGCAGCTGACGGGCTACCGGAGAAACGACATCGGTTTCGTTTTCCAGTTCTATAACCTGGTTCCGAACCTGACCGCACTGGAAAATGTAGAACTGGCTCTTCAGATCTCTCGAAATCCCCTGGATGCAAAGACGGTTATGCAAGAGGTGGGGCTGGGCGACCGTCTGAACAACTTCCCGGCCCAGCTTTCCGGCGGTGAACAGCAGAGGGTTTCCATTGCAAGAGCACTGGCAAAAAATCCCAAACTTCTGCTCTGCGATGAACCGACGGGTGCGTTGGATTATCAGACAGGAAAAGCTATTTTAAAACTTCTTCAGGACATGTGCCGGGAGCGGGGAATGACCGTTATCGTCATCACCCATAACTCGGCCCTGACGCCTATGGCAGACCGTGTTATCCGGATTAAAAACGGAAAAGTATCGGAAATGTACAGAAACGAACACCCCGTATCCGTGGAAACCATCGAATGGTAGGTGAAGGTATGAAGAAGAAAGCACTGAGAAAAGATTTTTTTGTAGAAGTACGAAAAAGCCGGAACCGTTTTCTTTCGATCCTTTTTATTGTGGCCCTGGGTGTATCTTTTTATTCCGGTATCCAGTCGGCTGCGCCGGATATGAAACGCTCCGGGGATGTCTATTTTGACCGGGAAAAACTCATGGATCTGAAGGTGGTCAGCACACTGGGGCTTACAGAAGAGGATCTTCTGGAACTTGAGAAAACGAAAGGCATAGAAAAGGCAGAAGGCGCTTATATGACAGATGTCCTCTGTGGAGAAGGGGATAATCAGAAGGTTCTGCATCTGGAGTCCGTTACAGAGGAGTTTCAGAAGCTTCAGCCGGATGAGGGGACGCTTCCGTCAAAAGCCGATGAATGTTTTCTGGATGCCCAGGCGGCACAGGCCTTTGATGTCCATGTGGGAGATACCATCACCGTACAGGAGGAGGGAGAGGAAAGTGATTCTGTTCTGAAAAGAAAGACCTTTACGGTGGCAGGCATCGGCGGAAGTCCGGCATATATCGCTTTCAGTCGCGGAAATACGATGCTCGGTTCCGGTGAAGTTTTGGGCTTCTGCTATATTCTTCCGGAAAATTTTGACATGGATGTTTACACACAGGTTTTTCTTTCGGTGGAAGGAGCAGAAGAGGAGGTTGCTTTTACGGACGCCTATGATTCCCTGGTGGCGACGGCAAAAGAAAAAGTAGAAGAGCTCTCCGAAAAACGCTGTCAGGTCCGGTATGATGAGGTCACCGGTGAGGCACAGGAGAAGATCGATGATGCGAAACAGGAGCTTGCGGACGGCAGAAAAGAATCGGATGAAAAACTGGCCGATGCGGAGAAAACACTGACGGATGGCGAAGAGGAACTGGAGCAGGGAAAAAAAGATCTGGAGGACGGTAAAAAACAGCTCTCAGAAGCACGGACACAGCTGGATGAGCAGAAAACGGCTCTGGATGAGCAGGAAGAACAGCTGAAGACGGCAGAGGCACAGTTTGGAGGAAGCACGCCGGAGATCGAGGCGGGCAAAACAAAGATCGCAGAAGCAAGAGAGCAGCTTTCCGAAGGAGAAAAGGAGCTGGAGACAAAAGAATCCGAACTTGCAAAAGCGGAAGAAACTATAAAAGAAAATGAGACAAAGCTTGCAGACGGCCGGAAAGATTATGAAGAGGCCAAGAAGGAAGCAGAAGATAAGATTGCTGAGGGCGAAGACAAGATCGCTGAGGCGGAAGCAGATCTGGCAGCGCTGGAATTTCCCGCGTGGACGGTCTCTGACCGGAACGATATGACAGACTACTCCGGTTATGCGGATAATGCCAATCAGATGAAGAGTCTGGGTGCCGTTTTCCCGGTACTGTTTTTCCTGGTAGCGGCTTTGATCAGCCTCACGACGATGACCAGAATGGTAGAAGAAGAACGGACACAGATCGGTACGTTGAAAGCACTGGGCTACAGCAAGAGCTCCATTGCTGGAAAATATGTTTTCTATGCCCTTCTCGCTACGGTCGGAGGCAGTGTCCTTGGTGTTCTGGCGGGAGAAAAAATCTTCCCTTATGTGATCATCGATGCTTACCGGATCATGTATCAGCATATGGACGGGATGGTTCTGGATTATCAGCTGGATCATGCGCTTGTTGCTTCACTGGTAGCTCTTTTCTGTACCATGGCAGGAACGCTTTCTGCCTGTGGAAAGGAACTGGCAAGTACACCGGCGGTTCTTATGCGTCCGCCAGCGCCCAAAGAAGGTAAAAGAGTCTTTCTGGAAAGGATCGGTTTTATCTGGAAACACTTAAGCTTCAGCTGGAAATCCACGGTACGGAACCTTTTCCGCTATAAAAAGCGTCTTTTTATGACGGTTTTCGGGATCGGCGGCTGTATGGCTCTTCTCCTGGTGGGCTTTGGACTCCGGGATTCCATCATGGATGTCGTGTTGCTCCAGTACGGCGAGATCCAGCTTTATGACGGTATGCTTGTTCTGAATGAAGATGCTTCGGATGCAGAGGTGGAAGCGCTGAAGAAAGACCTCTCTTCCCGTTCCGATGTGGAAGAGAGTATGGATGTCTATATGAAAAAGCACGCGGCAAAGGGAGAGAACGGTACCTGTGAGGTTTACCTTATGATGCCGGAGAAACTGGAAAATTTTTCAGACTTTATACACACCAGAAACCGGATCACAAAGGAAGCGTATACCCTTGGTGATGAGGGGATCATCCTGGCGGAAAAAACAGCGAAAATGCTGGGGGTAAAAAGCGGCGGAAGCATTACCGTGGAGAGTCGTGATGGAGAAGATGTGGAAGTTCCGGTGGCAGAGATCTGTGAGAACTATATGCAGAATTTTGCCTACATTTCCCCCGGCCTTTATGAAAAACTCTTTGGTTCTGTTCCGGAAGCAAACAACATTCTCTTCAAGGGAACGGATTCTTCTGATGAGGCAGCCATTGAAAAGACCGGTCAGGAACTTCTGAAAAATAAGGCGGCTTTGAGCGTTACTTATATCGGTACGCTGGCAGAGCGGCTGAACAGTATGCTGGGAAGCCTGGATGTGGTCATTGTGGTCCTGATCATTTCCGCAGGCATGCTGGCCTTTGTGGTCCTCTATAACCTGAACAACATCAACATCAATGAGCGGAAAAGGGAGCTTGCGACCCTTAAAGTGCTGGGCTTCTTTGACGGAGAGGTTTCCTCTTATGTATTCCGGGAAAATATCCTCCTTACTGTTTTTGGCTGCATTCTGGGTGTAGTGCTCGGTTCTGCCCTGCACCGTTATGTCATTACGACAGTGGAGATCGAGTCGTATATGTTTGGACGGATCATCAAGATTCCAAGCTATCTGCTCGCCATAGCACTCACCTTCGGTTTTTCTTTTCTGGTCAATCTTCTGATGCATTTCAAGCTGAAAAAGATCGACATGGTAGAATCACTGAAGAGTGTGGAATAAAGACGGCGAGTGTGGATAACTTTCCGGAAAAAAATCAGAAAAGTGGATAAAAGAGAGGCAGAAGATCAGTGACGGTCTTCTGCCTCTCTGTATTCTGTGGGAGTATGTCCCATTCTTTTTTTGAAAATGGCGGAAAAATAGCTTGGATTGGTGAAATTCAGGCGCTCACTGATCTCCGAGATGTCGAGGGTGCTGTTTCTTAAAAGAAGCCGGGCGGCCTCGATTTTCTGCTCCGTGATGTAATCTTTAACGGACTGGCCGGTTTCCTCCTTGAAACGGGCTGCCAGATAGTGTGGCGTGTAACCGCTGACTCGGGAAAGTACTTCCATGGAAAGTTTTTCGCCCAAATGCTGTTGGATATAAGCCTGACAGCTCTGGATCGGAAGAGAAAGTTTTGGGGCCTCCCGGATTTTATGAACTCTGGCGATGAAATCCCGGAACATGTTTTGGTGGATATCCTGGACCTCATGAATATCTGTGCCGTTTTCTACGGCCTGGATGTAGTAATCACTGAGGGAGTAGGCTGCCTCCGGGATCATGCCGCCGCGGATGGCCGCACGAGTAACGAGCGTGGTTGCAACGATCGCCTCATCCTTGGCCTGACGCAGGGGATCACCGGGACAGAGAGTTCCGGTCACATGGTTATCGCTGTTCTGAACATAAAAATGGTCATTCTCATCGGTATAGTGGATGTTTCCGTTTTCCACATGGGAGAGGAAACGCTGCTCCAGCACATAGGTGCCGTGGCTGCTGGGAATATCCCTGGCCTGAAAAGGCTCGGAAGCCTGGGGAAGTGGTGGCCGAAGCTGTTGAAAACTGGAAAAATAGATGTTTTTGTCATAGCAGGCATAGTAGAACATTCGGGCCAGCTGGCCGAAAGTGGTCATCGGTACCACAGGAATGTCTTTCATAAGCTTTAAAAACTTGATCCGGGAAGAAACGCTCATTTCACGGATCTCCATCTGTTTGCGGAAATATTGTTCCGATACATCCGTGGAAAAGGTGGGCCCCAGCACGAAGAAATTTTTCTCAAAGGGAACCACGATCCAGGTAAAAGAAAGCCCGTCGGTGAAATGAAAAGGCAGAGTCCCCGCTTTTTCCTGAATCTCCAGAAGCCGCTCCCGGCTGTCCAGCAGGAAGAAATTTTTCAGCACCATCTCCCAGGTGCAGTTGCTCTCGATCAGAGAAAAATCCTCCCCATAAACCCAGGAAAACACCTGATTCACTTTCAGAAGGATGGTACGGAAATATTGGATTTTTTCTTGTGCTTCAGACATAAACGCTCCTCCGTAGGGTTTTCAGAAATTTTGATTGACTTTCAGAAACGAGTGTATCATATACAGGGAAAAAATAACAGAAAAAAGATAAAAATGATAGAGGGGGGAGGAGGATTCTGGTAAAATACAAAAGAGATTGCAAGTGATAAGAATTCGCTTTACAATAAAAGAAAAGCTTGAGTGGAGTTGATACAAGGAGGAAAATCCATGGAAAAACAGCAGCTGGAAGCCTTGCTGAAAGAGATGTCCCTGGAGGAGAAGGTAGGACAGCTTTTTCAGATCATTGGTTATTATTATGTGGAAGAAGGAAAAAAATTTATTACAGGGCCGGACAGCGGCTTGAATCTTTCCGATGAAAACGGGGCTCTGACAGGTTCTGTTCTGGGACTTCAGGGAGCGGAACTTAGTAAAAAGATCCAGAAAGAATATATGGAGCATCAGCCACACCATATCCCTCTGCTTTTTATGATGGATGTGATCCATGGGATGAAGACTATTTTTCCGGCTCCGCTGGCTCAGGCGGCTACCTTTGAGCCGGAGCTTACAAAAGAAGGTTCGGAGATCGCGGCAAAAGAGGCAACGGCTGCAGGCCTTCATGTGGCTTTTTCTCCCATGGCAGATCTGGTACGGGATCCCAGATGGGGGAGAGTGGTGGAATCTTTCGGAGAGGATCCGTATCTCAGTTCCTGTTTTGTGAAAGCCCAGGTGGAAGGCTTCCAGGGTTCTGATATGAAAGCGCCTGGAAAAATCTGTGCCTGCGTCAAGCACTTTGCAGGTTATGGCGGAGCAGAGGCAGGCCGGGATTATAACACGGTAAGCATGGACAGCCATACCTTTCAGGAATTTTATCTGAAAGGGTATCAGGCAGGCATCGATGCCGGGGCAGGTATGGTCATGACGTCCTTTAACACCATTGATGGAATTCCGGCATCCACAAACCGTCATCTGATGAGAGATATTCTCCGTGGAGAGCTTGGGTTTGATGGTGTTCTGATCTCTGATTTTGCTGCCATTAAAGAAACCATCGCCCACGGCTACAGTGAGAATGGGGAGAAAGCCGCAGAAAATGCCCTTCGTGCCGGTGTGGATATTGATATGATGACCACTACATATCTGGATCATGTGGCAGATCTGATCCAGAAAGGTGTTCTGAAAGAAGAACTCCTGGATGAAAGCGTGATGCGGATCCTGGAACTGAAAAACAAACTGGGACTCTTTGAAAATCCATATAAAGATGCGGATGAAGAAAAAGAGAAGGAACTCTTCCTCTGCCAGGCACACCGGAAGGCAGCCAGAAAAGCGGCGGTGCGATCCTTTGTTCTTCTGAAAAACGACGGGATCCTGCCTGTGGATACAGAGAAAAAAATCGCCTTTATCGGCCCTTATACAGACCGGAAAGAGATGCTGAGCAGCTGGGCCATCACCGGGGATGCAAAAGACAGTGTGACGATCCGGGAAGCAGCAGAGGAAGTCTTTGCTTCTGATCGTACGGTTTATTTACAGGGGTGTCCGGTGCTTACGCCAGGCTTTGGTGCGGCACAGCTTCGGCTTGAAGTCGAAAAAGAGCCTTCGGAAGAAGAATGCAGACAGATGAAAGAGAAAGCCTTGAAGGCAGCGGCAGAAGCCGATCTGGTGATCATGCCTCTTGGCGAACATTTCAAGGAATCCGGGGAAGCAGCAAGTAAGGCGAATATTGAGATTCCCGATGTCCAGCTGGAACTTCTGGAAGAGGTTGTCCGGGTAAATTCCAATGTGGTAGTCGTCCTCTTTAACGGTCGGCCGCTGGATCTTCGAAAGGTCAGCCGCCTGGCGAAAGCCATTCTGGAGGTCTGGCTACCCGGTACGGAAGGTGGTCATGCCATCATCGATGTGCTGACCGGAAAAGAAAATCCTTCCGGAAAACTGCCTATGAGCTTTCCGTATTGCGTGGGCCAGGTGCCGGTCTATTACAATGCTTATTCCACTGGAAGAGGGGATTTCGAGGGCTGTACGGATCATTTCCGTTCCCGTTATCTCGATATTCCGAATGAGCCTCTCTATCCTTTCGGTTATGGTCTGAGCTATACGGAATTTGAAATCTCCACTCCGGAACTGACAGCAGATACCCTTTCTGCAGACGGCAGTCTGGAAGCCAGTGTGACAGTGACCAACAAAGGAACCCGCCAGGGAACGGAAACACTGCAGCTCTATATCCAGGATGTCTTTGCCAGTGTGGTACGGCCGGTGAAGGAACTGAAAGGATTCCGGAAAGTTACGCTGGAACCGGGGGAAAGCAGGAAAGAAACGTTCCATATCGACGAAACCATGCTTCGCTTTCTGCGGGGTGATGGAACGGTTGGCAGTGAACCGGGAACATTCCGGGTATGGATCGGAAACAGCAGTGTGGTGGAAGCGTATAAAGAGTTTGAACGCAGATAAGCATTCCCCCGCTTCAAGTGCGCGGAGCACTAAGCGGCGGGTGAGGGGGATGCTTATGTCAGTGGGAGTTGAAAGCTCCCACTGACAGATCGCGAAGCGACTGCGTTCATGAGCAAGTAGCGAAGCGGATTGCGAATGTCCGCTTTACTTAAAATAAGAAGTAAGAAACTCCTTTGGGAAATAATCGCCAGAAGGCATTTTTGTCATAAAAAAGATTTTCACAGGAGTTAAAAACGAGTAAAATAGAAGCATCAAAATGAACTCAAGGGAGGGTTTCGTATGAAAATTTATGTAAACGGCAGCATTGGCCGTGACGGAGACGGTACAAAGGAAAGACCGTTCCGCCGCATCAACGATGCGGCAAAGATCGCAAGACCGGGTGATGAAGTTCTGGTTTCTCCGGGCGTTTACCGGGAGTATGTGGATCCGATCTATGCAGGAACAGAGGAAGCCAGGATCAGTTACCGGAGCACAGAACATCTGGGAGCAGTTATTACTGGTGCGGAAAGAATCCAGTCCTGGATGCCATACAAGGAGAATGTCTGGGTCTGCCGTGTGGCGAACAGTCTTTTTGGAACTTATAATCCGTATACTACGCTGGTATATGGAGACTGGTATTTTGCCAAAGCAGATAAACATACGGGATGTGTGTATCTCAACGATCGGGCGCTCTATGAGACAGCCACTCTGGAAGAATGCATGAAAGGCGAAGTTTACGAGTGTAGCTGGGTTCCGGAGGAATCTATCTATAAATGGTATACCGAACAGGATGCCAAAAAGGATGAAACCGTGATTTATGCCAATTTCCAGGGGAAAAATCCCAATGAGGAAAATGTAGAGATCAACGTGCGCCGGGAGTGCTTTCTGCCGTCAAAAACCGGTGTGGGTTATATCACAGTCAGCGGCTTTGTAGTGACAAAGGCAGCCACCACCTGGGCACCGCCGGCAGCTTATCAGGATGGTATGATCGGCCCGCACTGGAGTAAAGGCTGGATCATTGAGGACTGCGAGATCTCCAACAGCAAATGCGCGGGCGTTTCCCTTGGAAAATATCTGGATCCGGATAATAACCATTATTTCACCTATAAATATGTAAAGAGTCCCACTCAGATGGAACGTGATGCAGTCTGCCGTGGCCAGTATCATGGCTGGCTGAAAGAAAAGGTGGGAAGCCACATCATCCGTCGGAACAACATCCACCACTGTGAGCAGGGCGGTATCATCGGCCGGATGGGCGGTGTGTTCAGCCTCATTGAGGACAACCACATCCATCACATCAACAATATGATGGAGCTTGGCGGAGCGGAGATTGCAGGTATCAAGATGCATGCGGCTATTGATGTGGTCATGCGGAGAAATCACATCCATCATTGTACCATGGGTATTTGGTGTGACTGGGAAGCCCAGGGCACACGCCTTTCACAGAACCTTCTTCATGACAACCAGCGCCCGGCTTTCGCCAAACAGTTGAAGGGCGGCATGATGTCCCAGGATATCTTCGTAGAGGTAGGCCACGGCCCGACTCTCATCGATAACAATATCATGCTCTCTGATGCGAGCCTTCGTTTTGCCACTCAGGGAGTTGCTATGGTACATAACCTGATCTGCGGCGCCCTCACCTGCGTGGGAGATGGCACCGGGCCCCGTTATACGCCCTACCACATTCCTCACCGCACGGAGGTCATGGGCTTTATGACGATTCTCCACGGGGACGATCGTTTCTATAATAATATTTTTGTCCAGAAATGGCCGCCTGAGGATTTTGTGACAATCCGCGATTCTTCCGAAGGCTTTGACACCGAGAATCGGAAAGCCGGCACCTGGGTCTTTGACGGTTATCCCACTTATGAGGAATGGATCGCTCAGTTTGATTTCTCCAAACCTGCGGATATGGCAAAACTCTATCCCGCTCACGAGGGTCATCTCCCGGTCTGGAGCGAGGGAAACGTCTATTTGAATGGAGCCAAAGCCTGGGAACATGAGAAAAATGGCCTGACCGTTTCTGAAAAAGTCAAGGTAGATCTCGTGGAAAAAGATGGAAACTATATGTTGGAGACGAATCTCTACGAGGTACTCGGCGATTTTTCCAGCCGTATGATCAATACGGAAGTTCTGGGAAAAGCCTTTGAGCCGGAAGAACCTTTTGAAAATCCTGACGGAACGCCGATTCAGTTTGACGCGGACTATTTCGGTGGTCATCGTGGAGCTGGTGTCCTGCCCGGTCCCTTCGCGGCAAAAGAAGACGCAGAGAAAAAATTATATTGAATTTACGGGCTGCCTGGCTGCTTTGGGCAGCCCTTTTTGTATTTCCCGGTGACAGAAATCCGGGAATGGGATATAATGAATGTATTATTTTGTTGAATGGCCATAGAATTGCGTGAGTTGCTTTACAGCAGAGTAATTCGTAGGCACCAGGAAGAGAAAGGAACGACGCTATGTTTGCACTGCCCCCGGCTTTTGAAGAAAAAATGAAAAAAATCCTGAAAGAAGAGTATCCGGCTTTTCGTGAAGGCTATGAACTTCCGCGAAAGTTCGGTCTTCGTATCAATCGGGATAAGATCACGCCGGAGGAGTTTGAAAAACTGGCACCGTTTGAATTGACACCGATCCCCTGGGTAGATAATGGTTTTTATTATGGAGAAAATGACCGTCCGTCCCGCCATCCCTTCTATTATAGTGGATTATATTATCTCCAGGAGCCCAGTGCCATGACACCGGCAAACATCCTTCCGGTGAATCCCGGCGATAAGGTTCTGGATCTCTGCGCAGCCCCCGGCGGCAAGGCTACGGAGCTCGGTGCGAAACTTCACGGCAAAGGCCTTCTGGCGGCAAACGACATCAGCGGCCCCCGGGCCCGGGCTCTCCTGAAAAATGTGGAGGTCTTCGGCATCCCCAACTCCCTGATTCTCAACGAAGTCCCGGCCAAACTAGCGGAAAACTTCCCGGAATTTTTTGATAAGATCCTGGTGGATGCACCCTGTTCCGGAGAAGGCATGTTCCGGAAAGATCCGGACACAGCCAAAGCCTGGAAACCGGAAAAACCGTTGGAATGTGCCCGGATGCAGAAAGAAATCATTCTCCGGGCTGCCGATATGCTCCGTCCCGGTGGCATGCTTCTCTATTCGACCTGTACGTTCTCCCCAGAAGAAAATGAGCAGATGATTTCCTTTCTTATGAAAGAGCGCCCGGAATTTGAAATTCTCCCGATTCCTAACCGCTATGAGGGCTTTGCCCCCGGCCGTCCGGAACTTATTGAAAAAGAATGGCTCCCGGCAGAACTCTGGGATGAGGACGTTTTTGACAGTCTGACGGAAGAGCAGAAGGTTTCTCTCACAAACTGCGCCCGGATCTGGCCGCACCGCATGGGAGGAGAGGGTCACTTCCTTGCTCTCCTTGGGAAAAAAGGCGATACTTTAGAACTTGCCTTGGAAGAACCGGTCGTGAAAAAGGGAAAGAAGAAACGGAAAGAAAAACAGAGCGATTCTGCGAAAAAGTTCTCTAAAGAGCTGACACCCTTCTTCGATTTCGCAAAAGATCTCGACGTGGACTGGGATTTCACTCGTATTGAAGTGCGAAAAGGCCAGGTCTACTATGTGCCCGCTGAGTCCGCTGCTGTCCGCGGGCTGGTATTCCTTCGGAACGGTCTCTATCTCGGAGAGATCCGCAAAGACCGCTTTGAGCCCTCTCAGGCTCTGGCTGTCTCCCTTAAGAAAGCGCAGTACTGGAATGCGATCGATCTTCCCGCCGACGATGAGCGAATCCTTCATTATCTGAAAGGAGAGACCATCGAGATCGAGCCGGAGGAAGCGAAGAGCCCCAAAGGCTGGCAGCTCCTCTGCGTCTCCGGTTATCCCTTAGGCTGGGGCAAGCTGGTAAACGGCCTTTTGAAGAACAAGTTCCTGGCCAGCTGGCGGCTGTCCTGAACCTGCTAAAAATATTAGAGTTGTGCGAACAATTCTGGTATTGTATAAACAGTTTAAAAAATATGAAAAATTTCAAAAAAAGGTGTTGACATTCCGCGGAAGGGGTGATATGATAGTCAACGTCGCAGGGAGCTGCGGCGGAGATGCTCGAAAGAAGTTCGAGAGAACAAAAACTTTTCAAAAAAAGTTAAAAAAGTTCTTGACAAACTGAAACGAACATGATATGATATAAAAGTTGCTGATGAGCAACGAAAAACAAAGAACCTTGATAACTGAACAGTGACATATCCTTGAAAGTTCAAAAGAATATAGTTCTTAAAGAACAAAACCAAAGTAAATTTAACGGGATAAGAATTTTAGCCAAGCTAAATTTTGATCCTGGACAAACTTTTTTAGAGAGTTTGATCCTGGCTCAGGATGAACGCTGGCGGCGTGCTTAACACATGCAA